>Ga0066641_10000743_pt1 | contig 14841 bp, 12 predicted proteins | sample CryGeyCG2114_065_FD_59509 | JGI IMG/M metagenome (GOLD analysis project Ga0066641, IMG submission 59509) | Groundwater microbial communities from aquifer - Crystal Geyser CG12_big_fil_rev_8/21/14_0.65 | ecosystem: Environmental > Aquatic > Deep subsurface > Groundwater | place: USA: Utah: Grand... | reverse complement strand
TAAATTACTTGATTATTTGAGTATATAATAATACACTAATTTTCACATATTCTTAATTAAATCATAAATAACAGGAGATTTTTATGACTTTCTCTTTAATGGCTTTGCCATATGAAAAGAATTCATTAGAACCATATATTTCTGAAGAAACTTTAAATTATCATTATGAGAAGCATCATCAAACTTATGTAAATAACCTAAATAATTTACTAGAAGAAGCTCCTGAGTTACAAGGAAAATCATTAGAAGAAATTATAATGAACTCATCTGATGGTATGTTTAATAATGCCGCTCAAGTATGGAATCATGATTTTTATTGGAATTCATTATGCCCTGCAAATGGACAAGAAGCTCATGGTAATCTATTAGAGGCTATCAACAAGGAATTCGAAAACTTAGATAATTTCAGAGAAATTTTCACTAAAACAGCTGTTACTACTTTCGGATCAGGCTGGGCTTGGTTAGTAAAAGATAACTCAACTGGCAAATTAGAAATAATGAGCACGAGTAATGCAGATACTCCAATGAAACATGGTAAAACTGCTATCTTAACATGTGATGTTTGGGAGCATGCTTATTATATTGACTACAGAAATGTTAGACCTAAATACGTAGAGTCTTTCTGGAATCTAGTTAATTGGGATTTCGCTGAAGAGAATTTCAATAAGTAATTACTATATTAAAAGAGGCTATCAAATCAGTGATAGCCTCTTTTAATTAATCACAACAACCAAAAATTATTCCGCAGTGTATACCACAAAAACAATTGCATATATCACTAATAGCATCGCAAACTGTCCCACAAATATCTAAACAACAATTTTTTTGATTTATACTATCAGTCTGTTTTTGATAATAGTAAGAATAATATTCTTGTGTAAGATCAGAGCTATCAGCACTTGCTGTTGTGCACTGACTAGTATTTCCAAAAGAATAATTAATATTTTTATTATCACTAGGATCTAATAAATTTGTACATTCCTTTTCTTTAGCAACACCATTAACCTTTTGAAAATAATCCATTGTCATAGTAACTACTTCATTTGATGCATCAAGTGAATAAGTAGAACTCATACGAAGCCCCTTATTTTGTAGAAACCATTCTAAAACCTTTACAGCTGAAAGTTACCGTAGTCTCAGAATCTGGAGCTGTTCGATCTCCTTGAATCTCACTACTTAAACATTCTCGCTCTTTTTGAATTTTATCCTTAAGATCTTGGTTAACCGTAAAATCACCATCCCTTTCAAGAAGCTCTGTAACTGCATCCATAAAATTATTTAAATTATATAAAGCTTCTTCTTGAACTTTGGTAACAATTTTATCTGTGTTATATATAATATTTAATTCATTAATATTTCTTAATAATCCATTAACTTGAATATATAAATTTCCAAATAATTTTTTAAATAAAGCAACTCTAATTTTATCTTGTGTTGAATTAAATGATTGGCAATCTGTTGATAATTGCCTAACAATGCTTTCTGATACTTGGTTAATCTGAAAAAGAAATTCACCGAGCTTTCTTAAAAAAACATCATTGATGGATGTTCTTAATTTAATAACTCCTAAAGCGCCAATAGAATGTAATAGCTTTTCTGTAAGCCCTGATATAGTTTGTAGCTTTCTATACCTTGTAACAAATAATCTATAAAAAAGCATCATACTATCTTTGATAGTACTGTTATAAGCATCATTTGAAAATTGAGATTGTTCATTATGCTTTTTAAGAGTATCAATTATAGCTTCTGGGAAAAACATTTTCGTATTTGTTATCGCCATAAATTGCTCATCAGTTAAATCAAATTTAAAAGAAAGCATTGCAATAAAAATAGCTTTTTGATGATTATTTTTTAAACCTAAATGATCAGACAATATAGAATTAACTCTACCTAAAACTTCTAATTCTTTTTTATCTAAAGTTGATGCTACTCGATTATTTTTCACATTATTAAGCATGTATAAAATTACTTTTTCATCTGGTGTTGCAAAATAAAGTTCAGGATATTGATTAATAAAAAAATTATTTAATGCATCTTTATTTTTAAGCTTTGAAGCACAAGAGTTTACAACTGACCAATAATAATCAACTTGTGATTTAGAGTCCATATAAGTACCATTGGATACTATTTCATCACTATTTATTTGACGAATTTTTAAAGCATCCGTATAAAAAATCTCAAGATTTTTCATTGTTGAAGTTATATTATTTAAGCTTTTTACAATTTTTGCTGTATATTGTTCTTGCTCTAATTCTTTACGTTTAATTTTATATTCAGTTAAATTTGCCTCAAGCTTAACTTTTAATTTTTGGATGGTTGAATATAGACTATTTTTGTTTGAATCATTTTGTACAACTAATTCTTTATCTTCTGCAGACGTGGTAGTTATTACATGAATAAAATGTATTGCTCTTTCTAATGACTGTATTCTTAAATCAACTTTATTAATATCTTCATTTTCTTCTTTTGTTAAAATATTATTTGTTGCTGCGGCTGTAAGAATTAATAAAAGGACACTTTTATAATTTCTAACTGTTATTTGCTCTTGGCCTGCAACAGCTAAACTTAATGCATCCGAACTTACTGGGGCTCTAAAAAAAGTTGTAATTGGTGCTTTTTCATATTCATGATAAAGCAAAGTGAGCATATGATATAATTCTACTTCTTGTTTTGGTATTACAGAAACATCTGCATTGTAACCCTGATAAGATAAATTTAATCTAAAACCATTGCATCCTTTTGGTTGTGATGCAATATCAACTATATCCGATAGATATTGACTTGCTTTGCTGAGAACTAGTGTGTAGTTCTTTACATTATCAGCTATAACATATAAATCTTTGAATATAACTTGAATAGAATTTTGCTTAACTGGCATTGGCTCCCTCCAAATTTTTTAGCTCCTATTTTTAAATATAATTTCAATAGTCAGCTTAAGCAAATTTTGGAGAGATTTTTATTTTGCTACATGAAGTCTAAAACATCAATCCCAAGTAAATTTAATCCTGTTTTTAATGTCTCAGCTGTTACATAACAAAGAAGCAACCTACTAATTTTTATTTCTTCATTTGGAGCTTTACTGATAGAACAATTTTCATAAAACTTATGAAACATAGATGCTAAATTATATAAATAATTACATAATTTATGTAACTCTAAACTTTCAGCTACATCATAAATAATTTCTCTAAAAGATAATAAATTTAATACAAGATTATGTTCGTAATTATTATTTTCTGAAATTAAATTTATATTTTTATTTAAATTATTTTCTAAAACTTCCGTAATATTTAGTTCAAGCTTTCTGAAAATAGCCTGGATTCTAACATAGGCATTTTGCAAATATGGCGCTGTGTTACCATCAAAAGCTAACATCTTATCCCAATCAAAAACATAGTCTTTTATTTTATCGTTACAAAGATCAGCATATTTTAAAGCACCTATACCTACTTTTTCCGCAATTTCTAGTTTTTGAGATTCTGATAATTCATTATTTTTGCTTGTAACAAGTTTATATGCCCTATCTTTTGCTTCTTGAATTAATAATGCAAGTCTTATAGTTTCACCACTTCTTGTCTTAAAAGGCTTTCTATCTTCACCTAAAATAGCGCCAAAACAAACATGATCTAATCTTACATTTTTATCTAAATTAGCTTTATGTAAAACTTGAAATAACATTTCAAAATGCTGCTTTTGTCTTGCATCCGTTACATAGATTATTCTATCTGCATGAAGTTCTGAAATACGGTAATCTGCAGCAGCAAGATCAGTAGTTGCATATAAAAATCCACCATCAGATTTTTGAATCATAAATGGCAACGGCTTCTTGTCTTTAGTTTCAAAGCCATCTAAAAAAATAACTTTAGCACCGTCACTTACTTCAACTAAGCCTAATTTATCTAATTTATCAACGATACTTTTTAAAAAGTCATTATAAAAACTTTCACCTTTAACGTCATCTTGAGTTAATAAAACACCTAAATCAGAATATATTTTTTGGAAATATTGAACACTATTATTAACAATATCATGCCAAAAATTTAAAGTGTCAGGATCACCTTTTTGTAATAGAACAACCCTTTGACGAGCTCTCGTTGCGAACTCTAAATCTTCATCAAATAATTTTTTAGATTCTTTATATAAAAAATTAAGATCAGAAATTTGTCTTTCTTGTAATTTTTTATCTTTAGCATGCTCAATAAGATACTGTATCAACATCCCAAATTGCGTGCCCCAATCTCCTAAATGATTTTGAGGAATTACATTATAACCTAAGAAACTTAAAATTCTTGCAAAAGCATCGCCTATAATAGTTGAACGTAAATGCCCGATATGCATTTCTTTTGCTACATTAGGACTACTATAATCAATAACTACCTTCTTACCACTACCCTGCTTTATATCTATATCTAATTCTGCATTTTCTAAAAGCTTTTTTAGATTATTAGACAAAAATTGATCATCTACCCATAAATTTATAAAACCAGGACCTGCAACTTCTAGTTTTGAGAAAATTTTGGCATCTTGATTAAGCTCTGTAATTTTATTAACTATAGAGTTAGCTATTTCTCGAGGATTAGATTTCAACTGCTTAGCAAGAGGCATAGCACAGTTTGCTTGATAATCACCAAACTCAGGCTTAGTAGCAACTTGTAATATAGGATTAATTTTTGATTTTTCTAAATCAGGGTAATTAGCTGAAATACAGTCTACTAGAAAATTATTAACTAATTGTCTTAACGTCTTAGAATTGCTAGTTTTGCTCATAGGATATTGTAGTAAAATAGGTTATAACTTGACTATTTTACTATTAGAGCAATGTAAGTCAATATTATATCATCCTACCGGTGGTGTACCACGCCCTTCAGTTGCCCCTGAAGGTAACCCTGTTATACCCCCTGGACAAAATGTTACTTGATAGCTGGTTAATAAATCAGTAGAGCCATCTTTTATACATGTAAATGATGAAGAAGGATCATCAAATTGATAAGAATATGCTGTAGGACATGCTGTTTTTAACCATTTAATTGCTTGAAAAGGGGTATAATCACCAATTGGTGCAGCTATACTATTAATCGTCCAATCATTATTCATACCATCAACATAATTTGAACTTCCTGCACCACATGGTTGGCTTGGTAAAGTTATACCTAAACTATCCCAATTAACACATCCTCCACAGTGTGCAAAGTAAGAATTGGTTGGCGTATAACAAGATCCAAGTGAGCCATTATTCGTTATACCTGGAACACTTAATAGAGTATTATATGCAGGGTAAGCATTACCTGCTAAAACAATACTTGCCCCTCCAATTGTTGTTCCATAATTAGCTCCAGCTGTTTGATTAACTATTTGCTTATCCATGCCATACTTGGTGAATAAATTCCTAGTTCCCCATTGTGAGGATGTAATGTATGCCGCATAATTTGTTAATGTATTAAAACCAAGGAAATCACCACTTCGTCTATTAATTGGTGCAGGCGAAGTACCATTTGACGCAGGGTAACCAGCATATGACATACCGCAATTTATTCCATCCGAACAACCTGAATCAGCTCCTGGGGTAACCCAATAAAAATCACTTTTAATTGAACTAAGACCAGTTAGAGTTGATTCAGGATTAAATTCCCATGTACAACTCCCTAGATTATTATTAGACGCTGGCTGCAATAATGCTCCAGCAGAAGAACAATTATATACTGTACTCGATGTATTGCCTGTCGATGGCCCAAAGCCCTTAACTTCAACTGGAACAGTCATACCATTAATTACAGATACATCATAAACCCCATCTTGCCCAGGTGTGCTAAGTAAATTTGCTTCAAACTTAGTATAAGGCCCTTGTGGTTGAGTTAATGTGCCTGATGAAACACAAGTTCCATGATGTGGTACAGTATGACAGGTACCAGTTATGCAATTAAATTGTCCATTTTGCATTTTACAACCAGTTCTAGGCCAAAAAGCACCATTTTGATAACTTGAAACATTTAGATTAATAGTCGAAGGCTCACTAGTTGCAACTTGGGACGCCAGCTTATAAGAGCTTTCAGATGCAATCCCATAAGGATCAGGTGACTTACAGGCAGTGCCTGGGCAGTTACTGCCATCTCCATTTGCAACACCATACCAAACATCAAAAGGACATTGATTAATAAACAATATATGGTGATTAGATTGCTGATTCGTTAATACGTTTGTATTTGTGCTGCCACTTTGCGAAGGATAGTTACTTGATGATGCTTCTATTTTTAATGGGCCAATATTACCAGGAATTATAGAGACCATGACATCACAACTATCAGTAGGTCCTAATGATTGACCTGAACAGTGATCATAAGCTCCACCAGGAGCGCCTGTAATAGTAGCTGAACCTTGGGTAGCTGAAATATTTATGTTACCTAAACTTATATTCTCACCTGTACAGGTATTTCTAATGTTAAATTTTACCATGTGATCCGCATACTTATAAGTTTCTGTGGACAATGGTAATATTGGACTAATATTAAGAGAGGTGCATGTGCCTGAAGTATTCTCAACGCTAAATGTATTTGTTATAGGAGTTGTTATTTGATCACAAATAACTTTAGCTGCTAATGTCACTCCACTTGTTGCACTTAAAGATGTTAAATCACTAGTAATTACACAAGATTGATCACTTGAAATAGTAACAGGGACTGATGAAGTACCACAACTTGTATTGGAAATACTTACTGTAGCTGCAGATGATGGCTCAATAGACATTTCTGCCTTACAATTTGTTAAATCTATATTTCCAGTATTTTTGAATAAAGCAAAAACTTCTGGACTTTGATTTGTATAAAATACGCTAGGAAAAGGATTAGGACTAGAAAAATCACCTGTTTGTGAGACCTGTGATGGCGATGAAATCCCCGTCCAAACTGGTAACACAATAACATTATTATTATATTTATAAGATAATTGGAAAGTTGATCTGGCTGAAGGAGTAGTTGGATTAAAATATACATTAACATTACAACTACTACCAGGATTGATAACTTTTTGGTTACATTGATCTTTATAGCTAATCTGAATATCTGAAGACTTTATCATTGTATTGATCGATACCGGCCTAGATATATTATTAGTTAAAGTATATTCTGCTGATGCATTACCTCCGACTTTTATATTTACTGAATTTTGATCTGGAGTTAACTTCCATGAAACAGGATCACGTCCCGCGTAAGAAAGAGATGAGCTTAAAATAGTAAATAACATTATTAAATATCTAGCTGAATAAAGTTTCATAAAATTATTGCAAATTAATAAAATGTGTTACACCTAACGATACGGTATTTGTTTGGTAAGCCCGTAACTTTAATGACTCGTTAGCCCAAGTAGTTCCACCTTTTCCTGATCTAAAATCACCAAATGAGGCAAATTCATAACCAAAAGATGCTATCCATTTAGGAATAAATGTATAATCAACACCTATTCCGATATGGTAAGTTAATTGAGTTATTGTGTTATCTGAAAAATCAGGGCTTATTCTTGGGGTTACATTTATCAAAGGCTTTTCATCAAAAGATTCAGCGCTATTAAAAGATACACCAAGGCCACCGTTAACATAAAATGATAGTTCATTATAATTATATAAACCGAGTTTAGTATCTAATGTTAAAGCAAGATTTGAAATATCCCAATTATATTTATAATTAAGAAACTGTGGATCACTATACTGCTTAACTTTTCCATCTATACTAGTTGGAAGATTATACTGCAAGCGCCCGCTTAGAGTATAATATTTTAAATATTGTAATGTTGTATTAATTTTATTACCCACTGTAAGCATAAAACTAGCATGACTAGAATGTGAAACAGTGTAAGTATCCTTATTTTCTGGTGATGGAAAATTAGAACCATTATCTACAAAAATCTTATTTGATTTAGATAAAGGAAAATTTACTCCAGATTGGAATTGAGCATACCAAAGATTGGTTTCAGCAAAAAGTTTTGTATATGAAACAAAACATATAAATATGATAAAAGATAAACGTGATAATAATTTGGTTACATCCATAATAACCTACATTGATAAAAAATAAATGATCTTCATTGTAGGTTATATTAACATGTAAAGTACAATATTTTTTTTTAAAAGTAGTGGATACTTAAATAAATGACAAAACTAACTCTATAAGATCATATTTAAGCAAAATCTGTAACGATAGTCACTTCAGGATCATAAAAGCTATTCCACCAGTTATCTTCCCAAACTTGAAACTCTTTTGTTCCTAGATCAAATGGGTTATCACCAAGCTGTTTGCCTTCTAAAAATGCTTTATGTCCCATAGTGGCAGCTCTGTCAGCATCTGGCATAGTTGTGCGTAGTAGAAGCTTTAACATTGCTTCATCTTGATTATGTTTTAAACAACCTCCCTTTGTACTACTCTCATTTCGTACCATCTTGAGGTATCTCCCAAATATTAATATTTAAATAATACTATTAAATTTCATTATAAATCACTTTCGGTATTATTAAATTAAATTATGGCTATTTTTTAGCTAAAATATGAAAAAAAGTGATTTACTATATGCTTTTTGAGATATTTCCTACAAATATTAATGAGTTGCGTAACTTTAAAAGTCGTTTGTATAATTTAATAATTAAACTATATTGTCTTTAATATAAATATGAATACATTGCATTATTTAGCTATAATGGCCATTCCTCTATTATTTGCTGTTACAATTCATGAAGCAGCTCATGGTTATGTTGCTAATTATTTTGGTGATCCTACTGCAAAATTATTAGGCAGGCTTTCTTTAAATCCAATTAAGCACATTGATCCAATAGGAACTATAGCTGTTCCAGCTGTGCTTATATTAATGCAGGCAGGGTTCATATTTGGTTGGGCAAAACCAGTTCCTATTGGTTATAGAAACTTTAAGAATCCTAAAAGAGATATGGCTATTACAGCTTTAGCAGGACCTATATCAAATCTTATAATGGCAATAGGATGGGCTATTTTAGCAAAAATATTTGATATAACAGAAATTGATGAAGCATTTTCTCCTGCTTTTCAAATGGGAGTTTATGGAGTACTTATAAACCTGATGTTAATGTCATTAAATATCTTACCTATACCCCCTTTAGATGGAAGTAGAGTTATATCTGCTTTTCTTCCATATAAAGTAGAACGGGCATACAACTCTTTAGAACCTTATGGAATTATAATTATAATGCTATTAGCATTATCAGGTATTTTATTTAAAATATTATACCCAATGGTCATGATTAGTGCTGGTTTTATTTTTGCATTATTTGGAATTAATGCTTAAAAACGCGCCTTCATTCTATGTACAGGAGCAGCATCCGAACCTAATAGTATGTGACCAACTTCTGATATTTTATTTCTCAATTTTTCAGGGCATCCTTCCTGACTAGAATATATGGTCTCATATAAACTACGCTCTGATATGATATAATTTGTCTTATCCTTAGGCGCTATATTTTTTAAAATACCTTTAACTTTATCTGATTTTTCGCCCCAATTAGATGCTTTTAAATAAACTTCAGATATATTTTTAGCAAGCTCTTTATCATTAACTGCTTTAAATTTAAATTTCAATTGAGCCATATAATTAGATACTAATTTCTTTGCTTCAACTCCCTTTAAATTACCATCATCATCAAATTTTAAATTACTAAATTTGCATTTGATTTTATGTTTAAGATTTAAGTGGTTATTAAATAGGTTACTGAAAACATATAATAAGCATTGCATATCCATACTTCCCGTATAATTTATATTCCTAAACTTATTTCCATCATAAGAGTTCGTTACAGTAGTTAAAAAGTATTCTAAGGTATCAGTAAGTTTTGTTTTATATTGTATATTAACTGTATCAATATTTAACTTATCTGGTTCAGACTTTGAACTTGTACAAACAAATGATGAACCATTTAATGTCCCTACAGTTTTTCTATTATTATGAAATAATATTGGTGGTTCTTGTTCTACAAAGTCTCTTTCTTGATTTTCTTCTTCTCTGAAAAAAGTTATATCGTCATCTGTTTGTGTTTCAATTGTTTTCCTAGCTTCTCGTTTATTTTTAGCTGCAAAATGCAAAGAATCTAGTTTTTTATAAAATTTATTTTGCATATCTCCAAATTCAGTAAATAATTTTGCTATTTCAGGATCAGCGTTGCTACTTGTCATTCGCTGTGACAATTCTGAAATATTAGTAAAAAGATTTTTAGCATAATCACGTTCTTCAGAATTATCACTTATATTTTCTATTCTTTTAGATCTAAAATTTGCATCGGCTTTATTCTGATTCGCATCTCTAATAATTTTTTCTAAATCAGTATATTGATTTAATCTTGCATCTAATAACTTCCTATAACCAGATAGTTCTTGCATTGCAAAATCAAATTTTTGATAAAATTCTTTTTCTAATTGCTCTAACTCTATTAAATCTTTAGCCTCATAAATACCTTTTTCAAAAATAGATATTAAATTATTTAATTCTGAAGTTCCTTCAGATAATAAGGTATTAGCTTCCTGTATATTTATTTGAATTTTTTGATTTATATTTTTAAAATCTTCATATAAATTTCCAGTGAATCTATTTAACTCTTCTAATTCTTTTATTATTTGATTAATTAATAGAGGATTTTTATCATAATTTAATATAATAGCTTTTTCTTTTGATTCCTTCTTATCCTGCACTTCCCTTAACTCTTTTTCTACTTCTAATACTCGACTGTCTAATTCCTTTTCTAATCTTTCAGCTTCTTTTTTCAATCTTTCATTTTCTTCCTTTTTTTGATTCTCAGATTCTTGTTTTTCGCTTAGTGATTTTTCAAGGCCTTGGATTTGTTCATTTAAGCTCTTTTCTTTATCTTGCAATTCCCTATTAGCTACTAAATAAAATTCAAAACTTTTTTCCTCATACTCTTTTTGAGTTTTTCCTTGTAATTCTTTTTCATGTTCTGCTTTAAGTTTTTCTTCTTCTAATTGTTTTTCTAATTCTTGAATTTTTGAACTTGCGATTTTTGCTACTTGCTGTAAAAGTTGTTCTGATGCAACATTTTGTTCTTCTAGAGTTTGATTAGATTTATTCAAATCATTTTGCAGTTGAACTTTAGTTTCTATTTCAGCATTTAATTTTTCTTCCGCGTCTGCTCTTTCCTTTTCTAATTGCTCTAATAATTTTTTATTTTGCTCTTTCTCTCTAGTAAGATCTGCTTCTAATGAATTACTTTTTTCTTCTTCCTGCCTGAACTTTTCTTCAGCTTCTGATTTATCTCTCTCCAACTTATTCTTCATATCTTCAAGTTTTGGTTTCAATCTTCTTTTATACCCTTCTAAATTCTCTTTACTAGTTTCTTTTTCTTTTTGTAATTCAAGCTGTAATTCTTGATTTTTTTTCTTTGCTTCTAAAAGCTGTTCTTCAAGAATTGATAAAGGAGTTAATTCTGTACGCTGAAAAGTTGTAGCAAGAAAATTAGAATCATTAACAATAACAGACCTTTCATTAAAATTATAACTAGGCTCATGTTCTTTTGCTTCTTCGTTACTTTCTGTTTCTATGTTATTTTCTGCATTTTCATTTTCATTTTCATTTTCATTTTCATACAAAGCTTGATAGCATTGATTTTCATAATCATCTATATTATGAAATGCTCTTATGCTTTTTAGTATTACTTGATTTACAGTCAACATTTCTCGTGAAAAAAGATCTAATATTTCTTTAATAGAATTATACTCATTCTTTAAAATGTCATTTGAATCAAATATATCAAATAATTTACGAATATTTTTAACAAGCTCACTGCATGAATAATCTTTTTCAGACTCTTCTAAATTATTTATTACACTAGTTTTTTCAGAGTTAATTTCTAAGTCCTCTATATCATAATTCAGCTCTATTATTTTTTTACATGAATTAGTTATGAGAGAAATTATTTCTAAAATTTCATCAGAATATGATTCCTCTTTTTTTTGTTCAATTAAATTTTTAATAGAAAGTAATAAATTATTTAATTTTACTATATGTTTTTCTAAATTTTTTAGACCATTATTCGTATAAAAATTCTTTACATCTAGCTTCTGAGAGCTAAAAAATACTAATTTTTCATCTAACCTATTTGTTTGCAAATATGGGTTGATATTTTCAAAATATTCAAGAAATGTTTTATCATTAAAATTAACTAGATAAAAAAAGCTATCTGCATACGTACTTATGGCATGTAAATCTATATAACTATAAAAACTTTTAAAATATGTATTTAAATAATTGAATTGCTCTTTAACAAAAGCTATATCATCAAAATTTTCATTATTAATGAATAATTGAGACTGTTGTTCAAAATTATATAATTTAACTTCACGAGCTATTGTATCTTTTCTTCTTAAAGATATTGCAGAAAGCTTTTTCAACTCTTCAATATATGTGGGTTCAACAAGTGAGATCTGATCTTCTATTTGGTCAGATTGAGACTGTAAAAATTCACTTAAGTAATTAAGTTTTTGTATATAACTATTATATTCACCTTCTTGAATATTTATGTAGGATTTCTTTAATGATTTAATAAAATCAATCCATACATCATGAGTTATATTATTATATATTTCATGAAAAAATGAATCTTCAAACTCTCCTTTTTCTACTATTTTTTTTAAAGCTAAGCTTACAGCCTCATCAATATTTTTTTCACTGTCTTTAAGCAATTCTAATATTTCATTGCTCTCGCCCATAACTCCCCCGAGACAACTCTAGTAATCATATAATTTAAAGTGTATTAGAATTTACCATATTTACAATTTGAATTCTAACTAATGCGTATTATATAATAAATTTAGTTAATTAAGAAACAATGAATTTATTGACTGGATTTTAAAAGAAAAGGCTAAACATCCATGTTTACCTTAAAAATATCTTGGTTTTGACTAATTATTATTGGATTATGTTTTTATAATACAGGATGAAAATTAAGAAATGCTTAATTTTTAATTATAATGTTTCAGAATTAAACAATGAACTAGAAAATAGTTCTTTCTTTTTTGCTAAATATAAGGCATTTGGGAAGCTCTGAGCTTTAATTTTGCCCCATTCTTTACAACTTGGGCATAACCACTCTAAACTCATTAAACCATACCCACAAGATCTACATTTATATAGCCCGGTGTCATCCAACATTCTATTAACATAAGATTTGATTAATAATAACTCTTTATCCATTTTATTAGGATCTACAAGCATAAGTAGTAACTTCATGCCGTATACTGATGGAGTTTTATCAAGATTTAATTTTATAACATCTAAGGATAAAGTATCTAAATATTGATTTATTAGTTTTTTGCTAACTAATACAACAGGTAAAGTTTCTCTTGATGCTATAAATGTTTTGATTAAATTTACAAAATAACCATAGTTACCAAGTCTTATATAACAATGTTCTAAATCTTTTAAAACTTCCTCTATTACATCTGAAGATTCATATAATAATTTAATATATATCTTTGCCGCATTTTTATAATTTTGCTGCAACATCTCATATTTAGCAGATAAAATTCTTGCTCTGATATGCTCTTTGTCGTGCTTAAATGCTTGTTTTAAATATTGATATATTACTTTTGTTCCTCTACCATGCTGCCAATTCACTAAGGCAAGCTCGCAATAGAAATGCGCAATAATATAATCTAAATTAGAGATATCGTGCCTTACATACCTTAAAGTATCTATGGCTTTATTCCAATCTTTCTGCTGCTGATATATATCTAGTAAATATTTAACTGTTCTTTCAGATTCAAAGCCTACTTCTAGTAATTCAACAAAAATCGTTTCAGCTCTATCTAAAAAGCCAGCTTTTAAATAATCTATACCTAATTCATGTAAAGCTAGATGATGATGATCTTGATTTAAATTAGGGCGTGCTATCAAATTTTGATGAATTCTAATGGCCTTATCTACTTCACCTCGTTTTCTAAAAATGCATGCTAATGCTAAATGAGTTTCGATAGTATCACTATCAATTTGCAGAAGCTCAATAAAGACTTCAATTGCTTTATCTTGCTGATCACTTAATAAGAAATTTAATCCTTTTAAATAATCTTTATTTACTTTTAAACTAGAATTATTTTTTCCTAAATCAATTTTACTGCTTTTATTTAATAACCAATTTAAAAAAAACATAGACTACACCTAATGACTTTCTCTTAAAGGCATTTCTCTTAAATTACTAATTTCCTTTTTAGCAATCTTTATATCATGTTTTAATCTAAAGTTTTCTTTCTTTAGTTTAAGAAACTTAATAATGCTTGTTATAAAACCTAAAAAAGCTCCTGTAATTAAACTAATTGCTAAAACTAAAGCTAATGGAATCTCTTTTACTCCTAAAATATAGTCTATTTTAACTGCATTAGAGTTATAAATAGCAAATAATATGATACATAACAGAATAATTAATATGAAAATATAATTTATAACTCGCAAAATATACATCCTGAAAAAATTAATTAATCTTAATCATCTGAAGATTCTGAATCTTCCCCTTTGATAATAGGTAATCCTTTTTCAAGACTTTGATTCACTAATTCTTTCATGTCTTTACCTGGTTTGAAGTAAGGAACATATCTTTCTTCTAACTGAACTAGTTCACCTGTTTTAGGGTTTCTACCTGTCCTAGGAGCTCGATAATGTAAAGAAAAGCTACCAAAACCTCTAATCTCAATTCTTCTTTCATTGGCAAGCTGATTGCTTAAAAACTCTAAAGTTTCTCTGACTAGATCATCAACCTGACGATAATTTAACTTAGTATGCTTTCCTAATAAAAGTTCTATTAACCCTGTTTTATTCATGATAGTAAATTAA
>Ga0066641_10000735_pt1 | contig 14912 bp, 14 predicted proteins | sample CryGeyCG2114_065_FD_59509 | JGI IMG/M metagenome (GOLD analysis project Ga0066641, IMG submission 59509) | Groundwater microbial communities from aquifer - Crystal Geyser CG12_big_fil_rev_8/21/14_0.65 | ecosystem: Environmental > Aquatic > Deep subsurface > Groundwater | place: USA: Utah: Grand... | reverse complement strand
ATTGTCACTTTGTAAAGTTGTTTGAACATTCTATATTAGATAGCGCTTCTACTAATTGCGACTGAGGATAGCAAATTGCCAATAAAACCGGCAGAAAATTCAAATCTATTCCCAAATACATTTCTAAACGCTTCTTTTATTATTCGAGATAAATCAGGATCGTCTTTTCCTATCTCGTTAAGCTTTGGAATAATTATATTATTCACTAAATCTTCGTAAAATTTAGCGCTTTCAGGCATTTTAAGAGATTCGTTTATCTCGTTAAAATAACGTTCAAGTCGAACTTTTAACCAATCTTCACCTTTAGAAGTAACTACATAATTCCAGAAACCATGTACATCTTGAACATCAATCCCCTCTAACTGTATCATCAACCTAAATGCTGTGGTAACAAGAGATTCTCTTCCAGATTGTTCGATAATATCTATTACTTCTATGGCAAGTTTATTGTCTAACTTTATAATCTTTAATAACGCTGTCTGGTTTTCTGCTATTGTAAACTCTGCAGTTAACTCTTTATGCATTTTGAGTATCTCTATAGCCTCATCAGGATATAGCTCTATAAAAGCTGCTAGAGGACTCGACATTGACCAAGGATTTATTACTGAACCAGATTCTATAAGTTTTTTGTTTGCTTCATCCAAAAGATGCTTTATTTGTGCTGCTTTTTCTATATCCTCCAGCATAATATGAGCAAGCGCTATTCCTAAACCATCAGTAATTTTATTTCCATGCGTCGATTCTGGTAAATTTATTCCCGCACTGCTAGCATAAAAGTCTCTGGTATTTTCTTCATAAAAAGTACCTATGCCCATTTCCTGTATACCTTTTATGATTTGCTCAGCTGAAGCATTATATTTTACCCCAAAAACAGATAAAATCCTTTCAGCTGGAACTGCCTCTTCAATAAAGTCTTTCAAAGCAGGTGTTTTTATATTAAAATATTTTTTGATATCTTCATTGGTTATAGAATCGCTGGATATTCCGCTCATAAGTGTTTTTGTTATAGAAGCTTTTGGTGTTTTATCCATACTTATAAGTGTTAATGGGTTATCAACATCAATCCACATCAATTGAGCAAATAGATCCTCTAAATTTTCATTCAATATCAATGCCCCGTTTTCCTTATCTCCATATTGTTCCATAAGTAAGTTAATTGCATCTTCCAGTCTATTATTCTTTATCAGGCGGATAAGGTCAAATTCAAAGCCTTCGAATTCATAACTTGAAACCTTATCGTATAATATTTTAAAGCTATTTTCTGGATCATTTATGATTTCATCTTCACTTTTAAAAGGCAATTCAATTTCTGCTATATGATTTGCTTTAAATATATATAGATATGATTTGCCGTTTTCAAATCTTAAAAATGGCTCAGCATCTCTGGGAGATAAAACTAATTCTAATACTTTTTTCTGCAAGATCATATTTTTGTCTTGTAATACTTTATTAACTAAAAATTGGGTATCTGTTGTAAAATATTTATAGACCTCTGCATTATCTTCGATACCATTAGTTCCGGCATACTTAGTTATAAAATCTGTTTCTCCCGAACTTGCAGAATAAAGACTTAGCCATGATTCTTTTTCTAAATCAGTACGTAATGTTTGGGCATTGTGACCAACTTCATGATTTAAATTATCTCCATATATATATCCCTTATTCAAAAGATATCCAAATGGCACAAGAGCTATATACGATCCTAGGCTATAAAAGCCTCCCATTTTTGCTCCTTCTCCAAATTTAGAACTATCAATTGCAATGCGTGTTACAAAGAAACTACGAAGATTCTTTAAATGGCCTCTAGGAAGCGCTTTTAATAACCCAAAGATATAGGATATTTCTCTATATCTTGTCGCGCCTTCAATAATAAAACCTGTTTCTCTGAAGACTTTCTCTTCTGCATCTTTAAGAGAAAGCGCATCTACAAGCTGTTCATAAACTTCTGAGTCATCTACAGCAAGAAGCTCGTCAACCAATTGATTTCTCAAATTTATAGCGTTACCTATCTCTTGCGTGGAACCATAATGAACTATGTCAGTATCTTGTATAGTTTCGGTTAATTTTTTTATAACAACTAATTTTTCTTCTACGGTCTTAAATTGGGTTGTATTAGACTTATAAAAATTAGCTATCCATTCAATAACTCCAAACTTATCTGCAAGCAATAATGCCAACAGACCGGATGCCGCTAACTTTAAAAAATCTCTTCTAGAGAGCTGCTTTGTATAATCTCTCTGATAAATGCCTTGTTTTTCCAGTTCGGATAAATGCGTAAGAAGCAATGAATCTCTATTTCTAGCTTCTATGCCTTCCTGAAATTCTTTTTTCAGTTCTTCTGACATAGGATTCGCTTCATTCCGCCATTTAATAAATGCATCTTCAAGGGTAGCAGATTTTTCATGAGTTAGACCTACATACGCAGCTATGCCATGAATATAAGAACATGCCAGATCTGTATCCGGATAATTTACTATATGAATACCGCCTCTATCGCTTGCATGTTCATCAGGAAGAGCTTGGTCTTTATTGGGAGTAACAAGCCACAATCCTCCCTTATCCCAGCCTTGGACTCCTATAATTGCTCTATCTTGTAAAGCTACAAACAAACCTATTTCATCTTCATTAAAACCATTGGCTTTTAAAAAATTATGCGCTTTTTCAATTTCTTTTAGATGCGATTTACTAAAGGCCTCTACTCTTTTATCTTTATGTGCAGCGTTAAGATTGGGATCTATAGCTTCTTCCTGCTCTTCATAAGTCTTTATATACTCAGTGATACGTTTATAAGTATCCTTAATTCCTACAGGAACTCTTAGAGAATCTTTAGAATCAGGATAAGAATATAGGCTGGTATTGCATAAGAATACCATGCTTATTATTACTGATATAATCTTCAAATTATAACCTTTTTTAAACTTTAGCATAATTCAGGCAAAAAAATGACCTTTCCATTAAGGCTTCTACGCCATAACAACATTTGTGCCCCCCTCTTTTACTTCACTGAGCTATATTCTTTCTATATACTATAATTGTAGCATAAAAATCGCCCTTGTCAAGATTTCACAATCCTTGGCGTGAATTTGAATTACAGGCTTAAATATGATATAGTTATAGTAGGGAGGATAGTGAGATGCTTAAGCTGACTATTATCCTAATAGCAGGTCTTATTATAACGCCTATATGCGCTTACGGAGGCGCAGATTCAGGCCTTGCAGCAGGCACAATATCTTGCTCTTTTTCTGAATGGGTTAATATTCAGCCCAGTAATAGGCCAATTGATGAAAATGTGGAAAAAATAATTTTGAGGGAGCAGTGGGAAAGAAATATCGGAATAGATATTTTCTATCCTTATTTTAAAGCAAAAGAATTGGAATCAAAGGTAAGAGAAAAAACAAGCGTAAGGGTTTTTAAAATGAGGGGCAAATCGGAATTCAAGAATAACGAAGCAAAATACACCTTCTCTATAAAATTCTAATCCTTCTTTTCCTTCAGCACATCTATTAATATATCCGCAATCTTTGGGTCAAATTGTTTGCCGCTATTTTCTTTGATTATCTTGAGAGCATGTTTTTTTGATAACGCTTTTCGATAAGGCCTGTCTGATATCAGGGCCTCGTAAACATCAGAAATAGCTATGATACGCGCGCCTATCGGTATCTCGTTTCCTTTTAATCCAAACGGGTAACCTTTCCCATCCCATCTTTCATGATGATAAAGAATCAAAGGCAGCAGATTATGGAAAGATTGTATAGGCCTTATTATATCAACTCCTATCTTAGGATGGCTCTTAATCTTTTCATATTCTTTTCTGGTAAGGGCTCCTTTTTTTAAAAGGATTTTTTCGCTTATGCCGATCTTGCCTAAATCATGCAGCATTGACGCCTGCTCTATAAGCTTTATGTCTTCCGGAGGCAGTTTCAGGCGTTTTGAAATCCTGTTCGCATAGTAAACAGTCCTCTCAACGTGATTGCCCGTATAATGATCTTTAAGCTCTATCGTCTTCGCAAATGCAAAGATTGACTCAATGGAACTCTGGTTAGCCTTTTTTGTAAGCTTTGTAAGTTTCTGCTTTAAATTCTTAACGCTCATTATTTTATGCGATAAAGCCTCGTCATTCTGCAAGTCTTTTACGGAACACGCCTTATCTCCGCCATACTCTTTTACCTTGTTTAAAACCTTTTCCGCCATTTCAATAAATTCAGAGCCTCTGGCTAATTCGTCTTCCGGATAAGAAACAACAGCCATGCTCAGTCGTAATCTAATCTCATTTTTTTTATCTCCAAAAGTATGCATCTTTATGGAATTAGCTATTCTTTGGGCGAGCTCCAGCGCGCTCTTCTTATCATTGCCCGGCAATATAATAACAAACTCTTCGCCCCCAAACCTTATCACATAATCATGTATCCTTACTAATTTTTTGAGCTTCTGGGCAAGCTGTTTAAGCACCAGGTCTCCGATTTTATAACCATAGGCATCATTTATAGACCTGAAATAATCTACATCAACAGATATCAGCGAAAGCAGCTGACGATACCTCTTGGCTCTGTAAAATTCCGATTCCATTATTTCTTTAAAATACTTATGATTATAAAGGCTTGTTTGAGGATCTTTTATAACAAGGGCTTTTAACTTCTTATTTGACTTCAAAAGCTCCTTATTTAACAGCCCCAGCTTTTTTTCGGACATCTTGCTGTCAGTTATATTTCTAGCTACCTCCAGGATACCTTTTATGTTACCTGCTTTATCCTTTATTGGGATACCCCTGATAACCCATACCCTCTTATCAGGAGCAGTCATCTCTTCTTCCTCTGTCTTTCCTGTTTTCCAAGATCTGACTACAGGACAATTTTCACACGGCTTATCAATATTATGGAAAGCCTTATAACATATTTTCCCTTCCAGGAGCTCAGGAGTTGTGTTAAACGATTCGGCAGTTGCCTTATTTGCCAATATAATTTTATTGGCTCCGTCTTGATACGTCACCAGTTCAAGCATATTATCAAGGATAAGGCTTTTCTCTTGTACGCTTTTTTTAAGCGCTTCTTTTGCCATACCACGTTCTTCTTCGACACCTATAGCGGAAGCTATAAATCCCATCAATTTTTCTTCTTCAGTAGTCGGAACAAAATCCTTCTGGTAAACAACGCAAAGCGCGCCTTTGTATTCGCCGTTGAATTTTACCGCGCAGCCAATATAGGTCTGGAGGCCGTACTTCTTAACATTTGTATCTGAATTCGCATACGGGGTGTTCTGAAGGTGGCGTATAAAAACGATATCGTCTAAGGCGTTTTTTATAACATCATAACAGATATGGCCTTCCGCCTTGTCAACCAAACTGCAATCCACGGGAGCATTCCATGTACCAATAGAACAGAGAATATTATTATCCAGGCGATTATAAAGGGCGCATGTCGCGCCCATTAATCCCCCGCATAACGACACCAGGCGGTTTATATTTTCTCTTGTGTCAGGTCCAAAGGAAAGGAAACATTCGTGCAGCTTTAAGAAATGATTTTCAGTAGCCTGATAATCCATAATAGCCCGTAATGCTAAATTTAAAAAAATTTGCGGTTTTACACTTACAAAACGACGTTTTTAAAAATACTTGATTCTATAAACTTACTGGCATGTATAAAAAAGTAGGGCCTCTCTCTTATATAAAAGTATATCACAGAAAACGTTTTCTTTCAAGGGTAGGAAGAAAAATTATTTTGGAGCTATTATTTCTTGCAAAGCCCTGTTAATTCAGCTTTGGCAAGTATATGGCCATCCATAGCTTCTTCTAAACCAGCTTTATTAATTCCTTCTTTTAGATTAAGCTTTATATCTAAGGCATATACCTTAAATACATAACGATGGGTTCCGTAAGGGGGGTATGGCCCGTCATAACTAATTCTGCCAAAATCATTCATGCCTTGTTTCCCAGGTATAGAATCCTCATCTATCTTTGAGACCATGGGTATATCAAATATAACCCAATGGACCCAGTTGCCGTTAGGCGCGTCAGGATCATCTAATATAAGCGCAATGCTCTTAGTCTCAGCCGGAATTCCATCCATAGTCAGCGCAGGATTGATGTTTTCTCCGCGGTAGGTAAATTTTTTAGGTATATATTCGTTATTTTTAAATTCAGGGCTTTTTAATTCCATAGCCAGAGCTCTGCCTCCTATTATTGCCGCCTGAACCGCCATAAGAAAAATTCCAAGAAAAACAACAATTTTTCTCATACTATCGTCTTATGCTCTATCTGCTCTTAAAAAGCTTCTGCAAAAGTTCCTGGCCTTTTGACTTAATTAATTTCTGCAATACATAGTTAAGGTTTGGCATTACGGATACGCTGGGAACTTTTCCTCTTATATCAAGGGGCATTGTTATCAAGCCTTTATCGTCCGCGAGATACTCAAGCTCAGGCACCGCTCCGATGAACGCTTCTGAAAGATCCTTTGGTATAAAAAAATTCGAGCTGATATTAAGGCTTTGATCCGCTATGCCTACAGAGCCTTTGCTTGTCAGATAAAAAGCGTCTGATTCCACTAAAAGCTCGTTAAAATAAATCATGGCGTCTCTTATTTCAAAATCCGCGTCCATGGGCTTGAATGCGGTGTAATTTTGCTTCAAAAGTTTGCCGTATCTTTCAGGCAGCTTATCTTTTAATTTCTGGACAAGGCCCGGCAGCATATTCAGCTTATCCAGCGCCGCATTTAAAACATTCATATTTTCCAGAACCGCGTTGTTCACTTTCATCTTTCCTTTTGCGCTCAATGTTTTTAACATGTCAATCTGCGACACGCTGTTTATTAAGACATCTACTTTTAAATCGATCGCGCACTTGAAATCCGTGCCGGAGCCGGTATTTACGCTAAGGTCCGGAATAGACAATCTTTGAATCTGAATATCCTTTTTTAAAAGCGGCGGAATCCTTATGCTGGCATTCAGGCTTTTTATCTTCAGCAGAGGATCGTCCCACGTTTTATCCTTGTCTTTTACAACAATGCCTTTTGCCTCAATGCCCAGGCCATGCCATAGGCTAAGGGAAATATTATCTATGGCTAAATCCCTGCCCATGGATTCTTCTAATTTTGTTATTAAGACGGCCTTGTAGCGATTGGCGTCAAAAGTAAACACAAATAAGACCGTTACCAGCGCCAGCAATATGAAAATAATAATTATCGCTATAAAGAATTTTTTCATGTTAATCAGAATCCTATTTTCCAGCCCATATTTAAACTTACGTCAGGGCTTGCCGCAGAATTAATGTTTTCAGTAAAAGCAAAATGCCAGGATACATTTTGTTTTTCTTTCCAAAAATAGTTAAATCCGATGCCTACGTCAAACGCATCTTCATCCAAGGCGTTTGTCCCGCTGGACGGATAAGGCGTTGTGTTCCCTGTGACCTGCGTTACCAAAGAAAATCTTTGCGTTAAAAGATATTCAGCCCCTATGATCCCGGAAAACATATTTTGTTTTAAATTTAAAACGCTGAAAAAATCAGGCTTTTCTATAATTACAAAATTACAGCCAGCGTATCCTGTTATCTTTTCAGAGAAGGCCTTATCTAAAAGCAAGCCAACCCCGTAATCCAATTCTCCGCTCCCAAGCAAGGACCTCTTTTCTCCCGTGGGCAGTTTAACCGCCGCCCTTAAAGACATATTAGGCCAAAACCTGTATCCGTCTTCTTCTAAAATTTGGTATTTTGCCTTTAATACAACATCTCCTAATCCATCCGAAGCATTGGTTCTTTTTATTAAATTCTGGCTGTCGTAGATAAATGAATAATTGAAATTATAGGATCCCTGCCGTATCCTGGAACGAGGAGTAGTCTCTCCTACGGTATCTTCAAATCCCTCGATAAATTCATCAAGATACCCGCGTGATAAACTTATATAAGGCACTTCCAGTCCAATTTCCGCGTTTTCGCAAATTCCGTATCTTAAATCCAGCGTAAACCTGGAAACTTCCGCGTCAATATCTATCTTATAAAGCGAAGAAGCCGGGGTAAAGCAGCTGACCGTCACATTTGAAACAGTATAGTCTGTATTTACGCTAAATTTATCCTGCTCTACAACGCTTGCTTTATCAGGTTCCATCTGCAAATAGATAAGATATAGCGGCATCTGGTTGCGTATCGGGATAGGGCCTGCTCTGTACCCGAGCGAAGCGAGTGGTTCAGAGCCTGCTTTTGCAAAGGCATCAGTTGCGCAACATAATAAAAAACATAAAATTATCATGCCCTGTATCTTATATTTTCCCAATCTTTTATCTCTCCACTACTTGAAAAAACTGTTTTTTATGCTATACTTATTATAGCCGATAAGGGCAAACCTTGAGAAATCAGGGGGCGCAAAGCCTACGGGCCTAAGTTGTTCTGACAAGCCGTAACCCAACAAAATCAGAAGGGTTAGTTAGGCAGTCAGCAATAATATGGCGGCTGGGTTGCCGAGCGATGAAAAGCCGAAGCTACAAGCCTTTATCGGCTTTTTCTTTTTTTAGTATCCTGTCAAATATCTCGGTAAATTCGTTTTCCAGAACAAACAAAGGAGTTATAACACAGCCCGTAAGGTTTTTTATCTTAGCCACGGCTTCCATATTCTTAGGATCAAGCATCGCTAAAAGCAATACATTTTTATCTTTTCTCACAGGCAAAACACCGTAATGTTTCATTACCTCAAGAGATACTTTAGCGATTATTTCTTTCAGTTCTCCATTTTCACTTAAGTTTCTGATATCAAAATGCGGAACATTAAATTGAAATTCCAGAGCCCTTACAATATCGCCGGAAGAAGCCATGCCAAGGCCTATAATACTTTGGCCTATCTTCTGGCCTGTGGTCCAGTGCTTGTTAAGCGCTATTTCAAGCTGTTCAAGCGTAATTATCTGCGACTCAAGCAATATCTGGCCAAGCGGCTTATGCTTGAATTTTTCTTCTTTATTTACGGTTACTTTTTCTTCTATATCAAATTTGCCGATAAATACATTCTTTTCAATCTGCCTGCGGTTCACAAGAAAATTACTGCCTGGTAATGTTTTTAAATAACTTTTTATTTCTGTGATCGTCTCCATTAGTTCCACCATATTTTTTATAGGAAAATGCTTATTATTTGCTATAGCTATGGAAACGCTCATAAGAGGCATGTTTACCACATTTCCGCGGCGATCTTTGGAAACTACGTAAGTCCTGTCCCTGTCCTCTCTTGAATAATGAAAATGTATTGCTCTGTTAAAAGCGAGTATCGACTCGGACGCGATCAGCCTGTCTTTGTCAGGCGTTGTAACCACTACAAAGTCATCGCCCCCTATGTGTCCTACAAAATCGCTGGGATTGCCGTATCTTTTGACTGTGGTAGCTATGATATAAGCGACATGCCTTATGACGCTGTCGCCTTTCATGTAACCGTATTTATCATTAAATGATTTAAAATTATCTATGTCATAATACGCGACTGAAAAAAGCTTTTTCTCTTCCATCCTGGAATGTATTGCCTTTTCTATCTGCTTATTTCCCGGGAGTTTTGTGAGAGCGTTCGCGTAAAGCTGGTGGCTAGTCCTGCGCAAAGCAAGCTCCATGCGGACCTCGAGGTCTATCGGGTCAGGAGGATTGGAGATATAGTCATCCACGCCCTGCTCTATTTCCAGCATCTTTTTTCTTATCTGCTTCTTGTCTATAAGGATTATTACAGGGATATGCGCGGTAAGAAAATCTTCTTTTAGAATTTTGGATATCTTGAGGCCGTCAATATCAGGCAGATTCCAGGCTATTATAATAATATCCGGCTGCTCCCGCCTTACTGCATCTAACACAGCTGAGCCCTTGGCAATAACAACTGTATCGTAATCCCACGCCTTGAGAAGGTACTGTATTATTTCCGCAATACCCGGTTCATGCTCAGCTAATAATGCCTTCCTTTTCCCAATACTCATTTGCGTTTTATTATATCCCAAAAACACATCCCGGTCAACAAATAGATAGCGCCGGGGTTATTCCTAATACGAATAGGATTGCAAAAAGAGGTATTTTCGGATATACTGCGCTTTATGAAACTTTCTATTCTGATTCCAGCCTATAATGAAGAGAACTCAGTTGCTCAGGTAATGAGAGAGATAAAATCATTAAACCTGTCTTCCTGCGGAGTATCTGAAAAAGAGTTGATACTTATAGACGACGGCTCAACCGACAAGACAGTAGAAAAAGCTACCGCTATAATTCCTTTCACAAGAGTAATAAGACATGTAAAAAATCAAGGCAAAGGCGCTGCGCTTATATCAGGCATCAATCACGCTACAGGCGATATTATCATAATCCAAGACGCTGATCTGGAATACAGCCCTTCCTTATACCCTACCCTTCTAAAGCCCCTTTTAGAAGAAAACGCGGACGTTGTATACGGTTCCAGGTTCCTGGCTCAGGCTCATCCTGAAAGAATGCGTTTCTCATATTTTCTCGCAAACCGCTTTAGCACATCTCTTACAAATATGCTGTGTAAAACATCTCTTACAGATTGTATGACGTGTTTTAAGGTATTTAAAAAACACGTCATTAAAAGCATTAAACTGGAATCCAGAGGCTTTGGAATAGAGCCTGAGCTGACAGCAAAAATAATTAAATCCGGCTTTAAAATAAAAGAGGTGTCTATCCCTTACAAAGCAAGGACATTTAAGGAAGGTAAAAAATTCAAAAAGATATATTCTTTTAGCGTCCTGTGGGCTATTATGAAATATTCCCTATAAAACAAAAAAGAAATTCTTCGCTTTTATCTTGCCCGTCGCCTTTTTATAATCCTCGAAATCTATAAAAATAAGATCCGGCCTTTTCTGTTTTATTTTTCTTATCTCGTGAAACCTGGTAGCGATATATTTAAACTCGCTTCCACATTTCGGGCATAATTTTGCGGAAGAATAGTTGATACCCAGCTCTCTGCAGCTGGAACAATCCCCTGTAACCTCGCCTGCTATGAGGAGATGTTTTTCTATATCAGAAATATCCATTTCTTTCCAGACTCTTATAAGATCTGCCATGTTTAATTAAAAACCCCGCCTTTTCTTATTTTGAAGTATTTCTTCTCAACAAAAAAGGCGGGGCAAAGATAGCTAGTTACTCAAGTTTACGATAACTTGGTTACGTTAGCTGCTTGTTCTCCTTTTGGTCCCTGGACAATTTCAAATTCTACTTCCTGGCCTTCCTGCAAAGTCTTATAACCTTCCCCCTGTATGGCTGTATGATGCACAAAAACATCTTTTCCATTTTCAGGAGTAATAAAGCCATAGCCTTTTTGATTGCTGAACCACTTCACTTTTCCTTTCTGCACCTTTACTACCCTCCTTCCATAAATTTTGTTTAATTATACACCACCATCTATTTTTTGTCAATACTAGCTGATGAAAAATCTATTACGCCAAACGCTGCGCGCCCCATACAAACCCTATTTATCATCAGGCAACTCTTCTGTAGCCTTTTCTTCATATTCGTGAAAAATGTTTCTGGCCTTTATGTTATGATCCTTTTCTATAGCTACAAGCCTTTGCTCTAATTCGTGCTGCATCTTAATCATAATCTTCACCACGTCCGCTACGGGATCCGGCAGATTTCCGTGCTCGAAATCCAATTCTAATTTTTCAGCAATCTTCTTCTCAACTATCTTGCCCGGAACGCCAACTACGGTCGCGCCCATAGGGACGTTTTTTATAACAACAGAACCGGAGCCTATCTTTGCGCCATCGCCTATTTTAATAGGCCCGAGTATGCAGGCGTTGGATCCCACTACAACATTTTTTCCAAGAGTAGGGTGGCGCTTACCTCTTTCAAGGCTTGTGCCGCCGAGCACAACGCCCTTATAGATAAGGCTGTCATCTCCTATTTCCGAAGTCTCGCCTATCACAACACCCATACCATGATCGATAAACACGCGTCTGCCTATATTCGCGCCAGGATGAATCTCCACCCCTGTGATAAATCTTGCAAAATGAGAAACTAGCCTTGCGATTACATGCATCTTTCTGTTGTATAAAAAATGCGCGATTCTATAAAACCACAATGCGTGAACCCCTGGATAGCAGAGTACGATTTCCAACATGCTCTTTGCCGCAGGATCCTTATCCATTGCAGATTTTATGTCTTCCGCCATTCTGTCAAGAAACATAGTTTGCTCCTGTTCTATTTTCTCAGCCCGTTTTACCCGTTCAAAAATTACTTAGGTAATGTAAAATAAAATTGGCTTCCTTTGCCTAATTCGCTCTTCACCCATATCCTGCCTTTATGCAAATTAACTATATCTTTTGCTATAGGAAGGCCTAAACCGGTTCCTTCTTTTTTTTCGGCAGTAACACGTGTAAACTTATCAAATATCTTATCCAAGTTATTTAACGCCACGCCCTCACCTGTATCAGAGACCTCTACCATTATTTCTTTTTCCAGATTAACGGTTTTCACTGTGATCGTTCCCGCCTCAGGCGAATATTTTATCGCATTGCTCAGGAGATTTACAAATACCTGGGTCACCTTGTCCTTATCAACGTCAATCTTCGGCAGATCCTTGGCAAGATCTTTTTGTAACGTATATTTTTTATCTTTTATTATCTTATCAAAAATAACCAAATTTTCCTCTATTATACTATTTATTTCAACAGACTCTTTTTTTAATTCCATCTTCCCTGATTCTATCTTTGATATATCCAAAAGGTCGTTTACAAGCCTGGAAAGCCTGTTTACTATGCTGATGGCTCCGTCTAGCATCTCTTTTTGAGCAGGCGCAACGTTTCCAAGGCCGCCCTTGTTGACAAGGTCCACATTGCCTTTTATGATCATAAGAGGCGTCCTGAATTCATGCGCCACGTTTGACACAAAATCTGATTTTATCCTATCCAGCTGCTGTAATTTTTTATTTGCCGCCTCAAGCTCTATTTTCTTGGCGGCTATTTCTTTCTGCAGCCGCTCTTTTTCCTTTAAAGCATGAAACGCGGCCATGGCATTATGCATTATAACAGAAAGGCCTTCTTCGAAATCTTTTTCTCTTATCACATAATCGTATGCGCCTTCCCGCATCGCCTGAGTTGCAAAATCCTTATCCTCGGCATCTGCCATCATGATAACCGGCCCGGACAATTCTTTATATTGTAAATCGGCGAGGATTTCAAGGCCGTTCAAACCTGGAATATCATACGAGAGGAGGATGATGTCAAACTTTTCTTCTTCCACTTTTTTAAGGATATTTTCTCCAACCTGAGGCCAGACTATATCGTAAGAGATATCTTCTATCTTGGAAAAAAACTCTTTTATCTTCGATATGTTTGCATGATTAAAATCCACCAGCAATACTTTAATAATTTGTTTTTTCATAATCTTTACATTCTAACAATGTCAGTTTTGTCAACTTTATGGCGAGTAGTCAAGTTTTTAGCGCTCTTATTTTATCAATATGGCTCATGGTTTCCTCTTCCCCTCTTTTTACAAACTGCTTTACGAGATAAAAGTCTGTGGAAGTCGCATCGCTTAATACGGGGTGAAGGCTTACGTCAGCCTTGCAGCAGCTTATCTCCGCTATGCTGTATTCCATTGCCTGCATACTGGTCATTATAACGTCGAATATATTAGGCGTAAATATCTTTCTAAAAAACCTTGTAAGATAAACGCACATCTTTTCATCCAAAGAACCCTGCCTTAATACATTCTTCTCTTCCTTTGCAAGCTCTTTTAAAGCCATATTCCTTTCGTATATATTCTTCGGGCCCGGCAAGACATTTACTGCTATTACTTTTTTAGCCCCGCTTTTAAAAAGTACATCCACAGGCACGGGATTTAAAATTCCTCCGTCCACAATCATCCTTCCTTCTTCCATTATAGGTTGAAATATACCGGGGATAGCGACGCTTTTATAAACAGCGTCCAAAAGCCTGCCTTTATCAATTGTTATTGTCTCTCTATTAGCAAGATCGTAAACTATTATTTTAACAGGTATTTTCAGGTCATCAAATGTTCTGTCTCCCAGGATAGCCCTTAAGAACCTCTTTAATCTTTTGCCTGCGAGTATTCCGGATATCGGAAAAGTAAAATCCAACAGCCTCATAATATTAAGTTTTCTTTTTAATTTCTCGGAAATATTCTCTATTTCTCTGGCGCTCAGGCCAATGCCCCACATCACTGCAATAAGAGCTCCTATGCTTGTACCTGAAACAATGCCTATAGGTATTTTTTCTCTTTCCAGCACATGTAAAACGCCTATATGAGCCAAGCCAAAAGCAGCTCCCGAACCAAGCGCAAGCCCTATTATATTTTTATTATCTGAATTTTCCATAAAAGCAGCGGGCAAAAAAAGAAGCCGATAAAGATTGATCGCCTTGCGCGACCTGGCTTAGCCCTGTATCAGGCATTCTTCTTTAACTTTATCGGCTTCATTTAAAGTATAGCACACTTTTCTGCAAATTCAACCCCTGGCTTCAGGTTAAGATTTTATATACAACGTCGTGTTCCCTTACTTTTGATTTAACCTTTAACCCTATTTCCATGCCCTGTTCAGCATTCTGTATCGGCGCATGATCAAGCTGGATAGATTCCACTTTTTCTTTAAAATCAGACGTGTGGCCTTTTATAACAATCTTGTCTCCTACAGATAAACTGCTTTTTGTAAGCTTCACAACAGCTGCGTCTACTTTAGGAAAATAATGCGTTATTATGCCGATTTCCTCTAAAGATGCGTCGCTAAGTATAGACGAGACTTTCTTAGCAGTCTGTTTTTTGGCTTTAGCAATTTTTTTCTTGGCCTTAATAGCCGGCTTTTTAACAACTTTCTTTTTTGCTTTTTTTGCAGGTTTCTTGATTGCTTTACTGGTTTTCTTTTTCTTCATACTTCACCTCCCAAAATTTTGTGAAACAAAAATTTATCCCTCATCCACCGCAGAACCCTGGCGAGTGAGGAGCG
>Ga0066641_10000722_pt1 | contig 14958 bp, 9 predicted proteins | sample CryGeyCG2114_065_FD_59509 | JGI IMG/M metagenome (GOLD analysis project Ga0066641, IMG submission 59509) | Groundwater microbial communities from aquifer - Crystal Geyser CG12_big_fil_rev_8/21/14_0.65 | ecosystem: Environmental > Aquatic > Deep subsurface > Groundwater | place: USA: Utah: Grand... | reverse complement strand
CCTGTCAACGTATATATTCTAAGGGAAATATCTGACTGCTGAGACAAATAGTAGGAAAATTGGCAGTTTTCAATCAATGGGTCGAACGGATTGGGATAATTGCCGAAACTCTCAGCCAAGTTCATTGTCGCCAGTCCTGCCGGATTAGTTATAATATCGACAGGAGTACCTCCCGGCGATATTATGTTCACCCTGATTTGCGGAATGCTGTCTCGGACAGCAAAGGCCTCCATATTCTCACTTCCAATCACCAAAGAAAAACCAGTGAAATTGATCTCCTCCGCAAGCTTGATGACGAAAGTAACCGTATCCTTTCCTCCCGGGGGCACGATGATGTTATCAAGATTATTAAAGACTGCGGTCCCTTGTTGGACCATCCCTGCGGCATTTTCGCCGTGCGAATCATATAAGCGGATTGCGGAGGCAAGGCTTGTGAAATCAATTTCCACGCCATTCTCATTTCGCGCCGTAAGCTCCAGGTGGGATATACTAATCGGATAACCGCTGCCATTGTCCTTATTATGAAATTGCAATTTCAAAGCCTCGATCTCGGCATTAGCCAGGCCCTGGCCGGAAAATCCTTCAAACCCTTCAACAATTAGATCCGGCTTAAGATTCTTTACTACAAATTGCAGAGAAAGCGAATCGCGGCTGATCCGCGCATCCATATTCGTATTTGAATCATCAGGCACATCTTGGATCTTAATCCATATATCCACCGGGTTCAATAATTCATTTGGCGGGGCACCTAATGTAAAAGTCACTTCTTGGCCAACATCAAACTGCTGGATATTGTTGGAATATAATAAGAAGCCATTTTGACCCAGCTTGATCTCAACTATCCCGGGCAATGCTCCTGCATGACCGATATTCTCACAGCTAAAACCCAACGTGAACTGCTGGATAGGATCCAGAATTCTGTCAACTGCGGATTCGGGCGCAAGCACATAAAAATCTGTCTGCAGATTGGCCGCATCGACGGTAATTATCTCTATTCCGCTACTGTCAACCAGGGACTCCCCAGAATAACGATCAATGCCGGTCAGACGCACCGTGATATTCCTGATGAAGGGGTCTGCTTCCCCGGGCGATCGAATGCGCCAGCTCAAAGTATCGCTGCTGATATTTCTGGTCGTGGAATCGCTGGTGAAATAACCTGGAGGCAGCACAATGGCAGCCGTGCAGTTCATTAAGTCCCCGCTGGACCGGATAGTATCCAGAACGGTAAAATATTGGTCAGTGGACATAACCCCGTCGCGAGCGCCTTCCGGGTCAATAATTCGAATAGAGCTTGCCAAATATGCGCCGGGAACAACAACGACATCCAGAAGAGCAACGCTGTCTTGCCCGATAACATCGCCGCCATCATTCATGTCAATCAACTGATCGGCGAAGCCAACCTTAAGTGTGTAATCATTGCCGGGATTCGTTGAAGCCTCTATATCCCAAAGGACCGTATCAGCCGCGTAGTTGTCGAAGCTGAAATCCCTCGAAAGAGAATCAGACTCCCTAAAACCATCGGCGTTGGAAAGGTCGAGCAAAAGCTTCCTCGTGCCTGTCATCCCCGATTCGCCGCTTTTTGACAGGATTGTCCTAGCACTGAATTGGCGGCCTGTCGTGATGGTGTCCGGTTCTCCTACTCCTCCGATAAGCTCAAAACCGATGATATTTACTTGGGAAGGAATCTGCTTTTCAACCCAGCAAGAAACATGCTGTGGCAGCGCCTTAATTTCAACCTCACTGCCGGAAATTTCGCCAATGCCCGACACCGGCAGGATTTCGAAATTTTCCTGTCTGGGAACTGTATCAGCGGTGACTTGATATCTAATAGTATGAGCGCTATCCTCATCTCCCGGCAAATAGTCTATTATTAATGAATCGGCGAACTGGGAAAGACCGTCCGACTGAAGTTTGATGATGATATTACGAATCCCATCCATCCCCTGATTTCTGATAAGGGTGGTGATTTGAAACTGTTGCCCAGTGTTGACGTATGGTGAGTTGGGGCTTTCCACGAAAGTAGTGTCGATTGCCAGTACCCCCGGGCTTAGAACTTGAATTGAATCTTGCCGCAGGTTAATCAAAGTATCAATAAAGGCCCCATTCTGATAACCCGCAAGCTCCAAGACCGGGCTGAATTTATTTAGGGCGAATGCGTCGTTCACGACCTGGTTCCTAAAATGGAAAATGGCTAATCCTAGTTCAAATAATTGGTGATAGTCTTCATCCGTTGTATCGATTTCAGCTTGATAGGTCTGGGCGCCATCCGTGAATGAAAAATTGGTATTCTGGGGATCGATTGTCAAGGGGAAAGGTCCGGAATTGAGAACCTTCGCTTCGAATGATGCTAGAAAACCCCTGACCACGCTGTCCGGCTTTACAGATCCAGATTCATAGTTGAATTGCGACCCCGACGATATTAGTACCCCATGATCAATTCCAACAGTATCGATATAGGGAATATTACCCATATTACCATAGAGGGCCAAGAATGGAGTATATGTGCCCGGATTAAAGCTCGGGCTTATCATCAAAGTATCGAATGCGATTTCTACCTTCTGGTTGTCGGGAGGGATATATGAGTATTGTTCCATAATTGGCGCGGAAAAAATATGTGTCAAGCCTATTTCGATGATAAAAGAAGATGAATCATCAAGATTTATTCCCACTGAGAACGTATCCTCAACCGAGACCTTGAATGAGTAAGGATGTCCCACTATCACCGAATCTGGCTGTAATGATTCGCTGTCAACTGTAATCATATTATGAGCCGCGATATATCCGGTGTCGGGATAATTCAGCATTTCACATCTCATTGGCATCCCGTTGTACTCCGCCATTGCTACTGCCTTAAGGGGCACTACTATCGAGTCCGGGTCGGAGGGAACATAGAAGCGCAAGTCGAAAGTCCCCTCACTCAGGGCTTCGATCGTATCCGGAAGAGGCGAAACACTCTGCGTCAAGTACTCTTCTCCATATTCTGTCTTCACGATTATGCTGTCGAGAATGATATTTTCCGGAGTCGGGTTGACGATCACTACCGTGGCGTTCGACCAATCATCCATGAATAAGTATCGATTTTGCAATGAAAGGGATGGAAGCTGCAATGACAACATCAGAATAACAGTGTGAGCAGTATCCTGTATTCCAGGGGAAGTTGCCAGGAATTCAGTCCATCCGCCGTAGCCAAGAAAGGCCGTTCCTTGAGCGTTTAAATCACAGATGCCATTTATGAAATCATCGTGATCCGAGAATATATTATTGATCATCCCCTGGGGAGTTGTAGGAAAAACCATTACCGTGTCTTCCGATGCGTCCATGTCTATTTTTAAGTTTAAATACTGATCATACGCAAGAATCTGAGAGACCGGCGTGAAAGGATTTCCGACAACCTGCGGCGATGGTATGGTCATTGACATCTCGTGAAGGTCTCCCGGATTCACGTAAAATGCATTTGTGGTGTCAGAGAAGACCGGGGTGAAGAGTTTAAGCACCGCAGTGTCAACAGCCACCAATCTCTGCAGGGAATAGCCTGAGCCATTACTATTATCCACGAATATATCCGCTAATGAGGGCTGAATTCCATTGGGGGCCGGTCGCACGCCTCTATGTCCAATCACCCGCACCAAGCCTCCAGCATGATTGCCATAATTGTCACGGGCGTTCTCAATAGTGAGAGTAAAATCGACTCCCGCGATAATCGGTTCAGGGATTGGTGCAACATTAAAAATCGATATCGCCGCAGGCTGGACATTGATGGCTGAAGATTCTCTCACATGATTTATATGGTATGCTATCAGTTGTTGCAGGCCGGCAGTCCTAAAAATGAAATCGCCGCCATCGAAATAATGAAGCCCTGAATCACTTACAGAAAACAGGAAGGGATTGCCAGCATCCCAATGAAGCTGTGCTTGCTCATCGTAACTTCCAAAATAAACCGATCCACTGAAGTCGATTTTGAGATTTCCCCTGACGTCTTGAATTAAAATCCCAATGCTGTCAGGGAAGGCGGCCCCCGCAATTACTTCCGGAGGCAAATTAAGAAATACAAAATCGCCAAACTCACCTGGCCCGACAGTAATCGCCCCCGATATCCCCGATAGCCCCTGACTCGAGGCGCTGATATGGCAAATGCCTACTTTATTTCCGAAAAACAGCCCTCCATCAACCGCGCCACAACTATCAGGTTCAACTAACCATTCATAATCTAAATTGGCGATTGCGTTTCCGAATTGATCAAGCCCCGTGGCTGTGAAATTGACATAGGCGCCGGCACGGACATGAAGGTCCTCATTAGGCGAAATCAGAATCTGAAAAAGTGTATCAGGATTCAAATTGAATGATTCTGAAACCGTAGGACCATCGATTAGTGAATCAGAATAAGTGCTTGTCCACCCGACAATAAGATGCCCTCCCGCTGTCGTATCATTCGTTAGATAATTAAGAGAAATCGAAATCGATGAACCGGATGGGATTGCAGGCATCCCCGGATCCATAACCATAGATACAATCTGGTCCTGAGCACCAAGACTATCAATGTATTCGCTCATCGGGTTGCCGGAGACGATAATCTCCGCCGACTGAAGAGAACTGAAATTGAAACCATGTTGAAAATCGAAATGGAATTTCGCCCCGCCAGGAAGGCCGTGCTGGATCAAAAAAGATAGTGTGTGGACAGATTGACGTCCAACTACCGAATCATCCGGACTGTTGATGAAATTATAAAGACTGCCATATAAGCGATCATCGGCATTTGCCACAGCGCCTAAATTAATCCCACAAATGGTGATTAAAAGCAAAATCCCAAAATGCAAGCGGCCGCTCTTGAACACCGACACCCTCAGAATGATTTATGTGGTTCCTATCCTACCAAACTATCCTTGTTAAAAAAGAGCAGGACCCCCCTTATGGATGCCCTGCCTCCATTAATAATTCCAATATAAGCAATTATTCAATTTTTGTCAATGGAAAACGGTAATTCTTCTGCTCAGTAATCATACACTTTGGCCGATCGTCAGACCAAATCAATCAAGGTTGTCAGAGCCGAATCGCTTCACGATAAGAAAAAGCTAATGGCTTAGACGTATATTACTTTGCTGATTGACTTTCCGATGATGGAAAGAAGAATTTATTTGCCATCCAGAATACGGTTAATAGCCCACCGACCAACAAGATAAGGAATGGGATAATAGTGCTCGCTTGGAAAGAACTTGGCGCCGTCTCCAAATTGAAATTTGGCGAAAGGTATGCATCCCTCAGTATATCCCGCAATTTTGCCATGAAGACTATGGTAAATAGTAGTGATATCATTGACGAAATCACTCGTCTTGTTGGCCGTTCCGTATTGGCCGCCTTACTTAGCATTAAGATAGCTCCCACGGAAAGGACTATCGAAAGTAGCAATAATATGGATGCCAATATGCTACGACCCATAAAAAGAGCCATCATTTTCTGAGGTAACGATATGAGCCACAGCACTCCCAACAGATATTGGATAAACGTGAAGGTCATAAACAGCCGCGCGCCATATTGCAAAGCTTCTTTGGCAAACCACTTCTCTCTCTTTTCAAATAACCCCAACATAGCCACAAACATCGCCGCCACTGCCATAGCGCCGTTTATAAAATGCAGATAGCGGGGGAAAAGCATCGGCTCGCCTAAATTCAAATTTAATCCTGAAGAATCAGCGAAATAAGCGGTAGCCCAGCGACCGGGCGTCACCATCAGAGTCATCTCATTGGAGTAAATGAATGCCACACCCGCCAGCAACAATACCGCCGACCAGCTTATTATTGCCCTCTTTACAACGTTCAGCCTGCTGAATTTGAACGAATTGAGATATGTCAGATAATAGGCGACCATCACCAATATTATCACTCCCAGCCATGGCCACGCCATCACAATTGATGATGGATAGAACAACTGCCCGTAAAGGACCTGAATGAAAAGCAATGGCGCAATGCCCATCGTAATAGTTAGTGCGATGATTGTTGGGATCATTTTGGTCAACCGTCTGGCCAACTCCCGATGAAAATCTGTCTTCTTGAAGAATGAAATGCCCGCTATTACCGTTCCTCCCAACATAATATTCATTGGAATTAGATGCAGAGTGAATGTGAAAATTAGTAATAGCTTCAGCAACCAAACGGGAGCGGGCAATGGTAATGGATCGACCTGCGGAATATACTGAACTATCTCATTCATTTTGTCCTCTTCGCATCCTTCAGACTTGCCAGATATTTCGCCAATTTTTCCCGGGCATCGGCGTTGCCGGTAAACGGGGGCATATTACCATTCATATCCTGCAATCCTGCAAGAACCGCATCATTCAAATCCTCATAAGTGAAATCTGCCACCATTGGAATAATATTGCGATATTGGCCTACAGTGTGACATATTCCGCATCGATCTTCGAAAACCTCCTTACCATCCGCAAAGCTCCTGGAAGCGCCGGCGAGTGTCGAGAGATATTCAGTAAGCATTCGACGGTCTGCTTCGGTTCCGGCAAATGGCGGCATCTTGCCGCGAAGGCTATCTAATCTGGCAGTGATTTCAAATATGAATTCTTTCTCCCACCCCTTGATCTTATCCGCTATACCCAGATAACCGTTTTCAGTGTGGCAGCTCATGCACTCCACCCTGAATATTTCATAGCCTGATTGGAGATAGTTATCCCCGTGACGAGCTTCATCCGAAATCCATTTTGCCGAAGCAAGAATGCCTTTCTCATTGATTGCGCCCACCTCCGATGGGAATATTCCGTTGGTGTAAATATATTGGCTAATGCTGTAGGGTTTACGAACCGATTCTCGAATCCATTCGGAAGATCCAAATACTCCCAGCGCCAGCACCATTATTGCCACCGCCACCGGAATCTTATTCAGTTTGGGTACGATCAAAGCGGTAAAGAGCGCGATTATGACAGTTATGGCAGATAAAGTGAGACGAGCGTCCAGCATATTTACTGTGATTGGGATTGCTCCGGCGGCGGCCTGATAAACAGTTTCCGGCATCGCCTTCCAATACCATAGCAATGACAATTCAAATAATACCATATTTGCCACTATCCATATTCCCGCATATCTGGTGATTCGGCGGTGAACGCCGGTCTCTTTGATGAAAGAAGCGGTGACCAGGGCATAAATTCCTGCCAATGCCAATGACAAGAATGTTCGGGATACCAGCGATGGGAAATATGTGGGATTAAAAAAGCCAGTCCAGAACTCCCTGTTTTCCAACCATCCTGCCGGCGTCAACATAAATGTTACGATGCCATTAATGACTACAAGTGACAAAAAAGCGGCAATAAAATAAATCCAACCAATCGTCAGATGGGTGTCTCTTCTTAACTTGTCCCAGCCATAGTAGTAGATCAAACCGGCAAGGATTTCGACAATGAAGAATACCCACTCTATGGCCCACCCGAAGACAAAAGCGTGTATGAGTGAGCTGGTTACCGCCGGATTTATCAATCCTATCACAAACCAGATTCCGACTCCGGAGACCGCCCCGAACACCACAGAAACCATAATGAATACCAGACTATGGCGTTTCAAATACGATAGCAGTTCAGCGTCGTCCTCCCGATAAGCCTTCCGTTCCGTAATCACCAGGAATAATCCGGTACCTATCGCAAAATGCGACACGAAAACGTGCAACGTGGCGACGACTGCCATTAATAATCCGGGCGCAAACCCTAATTCCCAGACAGGAAAATTCAAATGCGGCCTCTTAACAGTCTAAATATGACCCTAGAATAACTCGAACCCAAATCCGAAATCATATCCAAATACTCATAACGAACACGGATGCTTCCACCAAAACGAGTTTCAATTTAAACTATCCCATTATATAAATCAATTACATTTATGGCGAATTGGATTCTCAAAATGGTGTGCGTCTATGCCCTTCCTTAAGATAAACAGAGTGTGGCATGCTTTTCATCCGGACAGGAAACCTATCGACATTCCTGCAACTCGGAAATAATCTGTTCTGTAGTGGTTACCCGGGCGAATCCAAAGGAGAGATTTAGCAGACTGGCCCGATGCATCGCTTCGGTGACAGTGCCAGTCGCATCCGCCAAAAAATGTACGCGAAAATCGCGGTAGTAGGCATCGCGTGTGGTCGATTCACAGCACATATTAGTCATCACCCCGCTGATAACCAGATCTTCAATTTTCATCACACGAAGGACTGTCTCGAGGTCAGTATTGTAAAATGCTGAATAACGGTGTTTATAAATGACTTTCTCGTTTGGCATCGGGGAGATCGCCTGATGAATCAGAGCTTCTTCAGTGCCTTCACAACACATTCCTTCCCACCACCATTGCATAATGCCTGCATCGCTGTGATTCGGATTATGAACGTGGCAAGTATATATCACCGGCTTTTCTCTGGCACGAAAGGCATCGATTAAAATTTTGACATTCTCCAAAATGGCAATTCCGCCAACGGTATAAGTCGGCGATTTCGGGTCCAGGAAAAACCTCTGCATATCGACCACCATCAACGCTGACTTATCCGCCAACGAAAAATTATGCACATTATATGGTGCAATCTCCTCAAGCCAGACCCGAGACTTAGCGCTTAGATTAGATGTCGTTATACAAGTATCCATTGCTGTCCTTTCCTTGACGATTTTATCAACGATAAGGGGTTATCCTTTTAGCGATTGCTGGCAAGCCGTCACTCGCCTGTCCGTGCCATACATAATTCCTTACTTCCCAATACAAAAACCATCGAATATCGAATTAAGTATCTCCTCCGTAGAAACCTCGCCAGTAATCTCGCCCAAATGATTAAGCGCCAATCTTAAATGCAAAGCCAATATTTCTTCTCCAGCACCACAACTTGACGCCGCATCAAGCTCCTCTATTGCCCCAATCAAACACTGGTAATGCCTCCGATTGGTAACGGTAACGTCTCGTCCGATATTGCCCTCCCCGCCCATGGCCCTCTGATAAATCATCTGCTTGAGGGATTCTATATTTTCTCCGGTGAGCGCAGAGATTACGTTGTCCACTTGCATTAGCATTTGATCTCTCGCTAACGCCAATGACTCCTCATCATAAAGATCCTTCTTATTCAAGACCATCAAATGTGGCGTTTCGCCCACCGCCGTTACAACTCGACGATCATCATCGGTAAATCCGCTCATCGGATCAAGAAGCACAATACACAAATCAGTGGCTTTAATTACATCCATTGCGCGCTTAATCCCTTCTCCTTCCACAATTTCAATTTCATTGCGGAACCCCGCGGTATCAGTCAAATAGATTTCCAGGCCATTAATGGCAATCGTTTCAGTGATTGTATCCCTGGTAGTCCCCGGTATCGCCGTGACAATAGCCCTATCACTATCCAATAGTTTATTCAGTAGTGATGATTTTCCCGTATTAACTTTACCTGCAATTGCAACCCTGTAACCCTCCTTGATAATTCTCCCCATCTTGAACTTGCTTGCAAGTTCATCCAAATCGGATATTAAGATTTTTATGTCTTGAGCGATCTGGGCTCTGGAGGTCAGCTCGATATCTTCTTCGGTGAAATCAATCCCTATCTCGACTATCGCTAAAATATTCCTTAACGAATCCATCAGTGGAGCCAATCGCTGAAACAACTTTCCCGAAAGCTGATTCAATGCCGCCTGATAACGAAGATCTCCACGAGAAGCAACCAGATCCGCCACCGCTTCCGCGCGAGTCAGGTCTATCCGATTATTCAAGAATGCCCGCAATGTGAATTCACCCCGCTCCGCCTCACGGGCCCCGCTTCTGAGGATGGCATTTAGAATCCTCGTTGATGGCAAATATCCTCCATGACAACTAATCTCCACTGTATCCTCTCCCGTATAGGAATAAGGAGCATGCATTACCGTAGCCACCACCTCATCGATAAAATCCGATCTCTCATCAAGTGCTCTTCCATAGTGAGCGCTCCCCGGCGACACATTGCGCAACTCCATTTTGCCCCTGAATATTTTGTCAGCAATGACTATCGCTGATTTTCCGGAAAGGCGCACCACCGCAATTGCCCCTTCCCCCGGCGGCGTGGCAATTGCCGCAATGGTGTCGCTTAGGCTGAAATCACGCATGAATCGAAAATAATTCCAGGAAAGGGGAGAGGCAAGCAATTTAAGAAAACCGATCAGCGGTCGGAAGTCGCCGAATTATTCTTGAAGCATTTTGGAGGAGGTAACGGCAAAAATCCCCTCAATCCACTGGTTGGTTTCTGCCTGGAAATATGGGGCTTCCACAAGTTCCTTTATCCGCTCTGGATTGGTCTGCTGGGGATCATATTTGATGACGCATCGATTCTCTCCCGCAAAGGCCTTTATTGAAGCGATCCCGCCGCTATCCTTCAATCTCGATATGAAAAAGTTCGATGTTCCTCGGCACTTTACTCCCTTGACTATCATCTCGATACCGCTCAATTTTGCCCCTGACGTAAGGGATGGATTATCATATTCCGCAGATGGCAGAGCCAACAATGATGAAGACTTGACCGCCACAAATATGATGACCACCAGCAATATCGGGATGAATATCTTTGGTATCTTGAACATCAGAAAACTTTGACCTCCAGACAATTTTTGACAGGGCAGACCTCAACACATTCGAGGCAGTTGGTGCAGTCGATATGTCTCATATTATTCTTGGTTGATACCGGTATCAACTGCGGACAGGCACGATCACATAAGCCGCAATCAATGCAAGTCCCTTCGTCACGATAAATCTTGGCTATGCCTACCCATGCCAAAAAACCCTGAATAGCTCCTAATGGGCATAGATATCTGCAGAATGGCAGGCTGATTAACAGGCTGGCCAGTAGGATGGAGGCCATTATCACTATGCTGGCCATACCGAGAGAACCATGTCCGAAACCCGAAAAGATTAAGTAAAATGGATCATAGCCACGGAAAATAAGGTCCTCGATCTTATAAGTGAAATACAGGACTATTAACAATACCGGATATCTTAGCCATCGTAATACACGGTCGGCTTTTGGACCAATCAGCTGCTTCTTGTGCCTTATCCTGAAGCCAACTCGATTCAATAATTCGCCGATAGCGCCTACCGGGCAAATCCAACTGCAGAAGCTTTTCTTGCTCAAAACCACTAAAGCAATTAATCCAATGAACATAGCCAAATTCGCTTCGGATAAAGCACAGGTGTAATTGCCCGTGGTGAACAACCCATATAACGCCTCCACACCTCCAAACGGACAATACGCTTCGAAGGTCCGTCTGCCGAATCCCAAAGCAAGATATACTAAGGCAATAATAACTACAGCTTGGAATAAATATCTAAGATATGTAATCTTCCATTTTGTGCGTTTATTATTCATTAATCACATTGCTGCAAGAATATCAAGCTTTTCTTTGAGATAAATCGAAAATGATTTTCTCTCTTATTCTTTCGGTAGTTTCTGTTTATATCCGATGGGCATAATCAATATCGGCTGCTCCGATCCCATTTGACAGGCTTTGAAAACAAAATTATCATCAAACGCTCCCCACAAGAATGTTGACAGGTGCAATGCCTGCGCCTGCAACGCAATGTTCTCGGCGCAAGCCCCGGCTTCGACATAAACATACCGCGGCCCTCGTTGATTTCCATATTTTCCCTGCGTTCTTTCGAATTCAGCCCCGATCACAAGAATCACCGGAGATTCCGTTATCCTCTCGATCTGATTGGGCGGAATAGAACGTGCCAGGGCTTGACGTTTATCGTAATTGGCGATTGTGCCCAATTTGTGCCCATTAGGAATATAGCGATAGAGTCCCTTGGGCAATTTCTCCACATTACCTACGAAAACATAAATCTCTAATGGATACTTACATCCTGCTGATGGCGTCGCCCGTAGCTTTTCCTTCTTTTCGGTTATTCCCTGCCCCGACCATAATAATTGTGATAAATTCTCCAAACTTAATACCGCATCCGATATCTCTCTTACCGACCTTCGTTCAGCTATCGCTTGTTCCACACTAACCGTGCCTGATAGCTTGGGCAGTGGCAGGGAAATCGAATCGCCGGCGGAAACTGCCGAAATAGTGGCAACAGGTTGGTCAGTTTCAGCCCGCGTGCCAGAATAACATAATGCCAAAACCAGAAATATGGCGACAGCTACGAATTTGGAATTCCACATAATAAATCTCCATCACATTTATTACCGATTCTTAGTTCGACTCCAATGGTCCTATTTTCACAAAGCCGGATATTAATGAATCGAAGTCACTATCGCAATAATATTCTCAATCGATGATTGTAGATTCGTGGCTGGAAAAGGTTCCAATCAAGCTGTTTATGCGGATGCATCGATTATGATCGCCGGAGAATCCAATTCAAAAGGAATATCTTTGAAATCACCAAATATATTGATTTTCGTGAAACCGGCAATTTTCATCATATCCATCTGAAGTTCTGACCGAAGCAGTGGGAATCGGTCGATATTCTGAAAGCTATTTTGCCCCCGAATAATTTTTGTATCGAAAATGATCTCTGCCGGCTGATGGTATGAATATTCCCTTTTGAATATGATATCTCCTTCCGCATCTGCTACGATCCTATCAGGCATTTTCATTTTTCCTGCCGTGACCAGCTTGTCATAATTTATGGTTTGGGTAACCAAATGGCCATCGGGAGACAAAATAACTCTCAGGTCTTTCAAAAGTTTTTGAAAAGCGCCCATATCTCCCGCATAGGACAAGCTGTTGCCGATACAGAAAATAGTATCAAATTGACCCAATGATGATGAATCGATATCTTTGAAATCCCCTCGGATAATCCTTATCCCTTTATTATGTGCGATCATCTGCAAAAGCCGCTCATTGCTATCAAAGGCAGTTACATCAAATCCGCTGTCAGCCAATTTCTCCGGAAGTTCGCTGCCGCCGCAAGCGAGATCCAATACCTTTCGACCTCCAATTGCGAACTGCTTGAGAAATGCGAATTTGGCATCACCGATCGGAAAGATCTCGCGATAATGAGGGGCGATAATATCAAAGAAGGTCGCATTGGTTGAGTCCAAATTAGCATCCTAAAATTATTTTTGGTTGCGGTTGCGGAGCCGACTATCGCAATAATATCCTTGATAATTGGGAACCATTTTCCAAATCATACCTCAAGCTCCATAATCGAAGTATTTTCGAAACTCGAGCCGGAAATTACGGACAAGATAAATATCACTTGATGAAATTGTCAAGTGGCTTGTAAATGACGTGGTTGTACAGGCTGGGGTCCTCGCCACGTGGGACGAATTTGCACAGAGAAACCCGACATAGATGCTTGGAAAATTCAATTGCAGTGTCTGCGGCACAATCCTATATTTTACGTACGACGACTGCTGGTGCTCGAATTCACAGGGCAATCGCGCTGGATTAGAATGACAGAGTCAAGTTGGAGCTATATTTGATGAAATGATCTTCCCCGTTAGCGGCGTCCAAACGCCATTCTGGGTCCCGATTATAGTCGCCTTCGGCGTTTCCACCTTAACCTCCATGGGCGGCATATCCGGTGCATTCTTGCTTCTTCCATTCCAGGTCAGCATTCTGGGATTTGCCTCTCCGGCTGTCACTCCCACTAATATGATCTATAATATCGTAGCCATCCCCAGCGGTGTGTATCGTTACGCCAAAGAAAACAGGATGATATGGCCCCTCTTGTGGGGATTGATGGCTGGGACATCCATCGGAATCCTGTTGGGAGTTGTGATCCGCATTAGGTATCTTCCGGATCCCAGGAACTTTAAGGCGTTTGTTGGGCTCGTTCTTGCCTATATGGCGTATCGATTGATCAAGGATATTCTGAAAAAAGATAATTCAAAGCCATCGGTCGATTCTGGAAAATTTGTCGTTGGAATCAAGGAGTTTAGACCCCAGAGAATTTCATTCGAATTTAGCGGCAGACTCTATACTATTACTCTTATGCCTGTATTTATTTTGAGTGTCATCGTCGGAGCGATCAGCGGAATATACGGGATCGGCGGCGGGGCCCTCATCGCCCCGGCATTGGTAGTGATGTTTGGCCTGCCGGTCCATGCGATTGCCGGCGTCACTTTGTTGAACACTTTTCTGACCTCAATAATAGGAGTCTTGCTCTATGTATTTCTTGCCCCATTCTATGCCAGAGGAGGAACTGCGGTATCGCCGGATTGGCTATTGGGAATTCTGTTCGGAATTGGCGGATTTGCCGGGATGTATCTTGGTTCGCGCCTTCAAAAATATGTCAGAGGACTTTATATCAAAATTATTTTGGCGATCGCCATTGCTTATATATCCATTAATTATATCATCGGATTTTTCGGATAACAGCATCTTAGAGGCCTTTCCTGGAGAATCATAATAAACCGAAAATTATTATGTGTTTGGGATGAAATAGGCCATGCTATTGCCCTATTCAATAAGATCCGAATAACGACGATTGTTTCCTTTGGAGCAATGTTTGATGATTGCATTAAGCTGGCCGGGGAAAATGGGGAGGCTATCCTATTAATTATGATATTTTTGCATTTATATCTTGGTAGCATATTGCTATATTTACATTAATATAGCACTCCAATAAAATACCCTACTATAATAATCAGTATTCTGGAACATTTATGGGAATATGAAAGTCATAGCTTGGGTTGGAATTGAAATAAAAAATAATGACCATTATCATTATTCGTAAAATATTCTGATTTTTCTATTGACAAAGGGGAGATGAAAACATATCATTATGTTGTATTTAAGGGCTCGGATCAGTTATTCTGCGGGATGTTGAGTGATTGGTTTTCTTCTTGTCCGCGGCTCATGAATGGGTTGCAAGCAATCGAGCCAATAGGATATTAAGATACTTAAATTCTGGATATACCATTTATATGGTTATTCGAGATAGCATGGTAGTGTAATTCCAAGAATTTAACTAAAGGAGGTGAGTAGGCGGGATATTGATTTTCCATTTGTCTCCGGATGAGCGC
>Ga0066641_10000702_pt1 | contig 15222 bp, 14 predicted proteins | sample CryGeyCG2114_065_FD_59509 | JGI IMG/M metagenome (GOLD analysis project Ga0066641, IMG submission 59509) | Groundwater microbial communities from aquifer - Crystal Geyser CG12_big_fil_rev_8/21/14_0.65 | ecosystem: Environmental > Aquatic > Deep subsurface > Groundwater | place: USA: Utah: Grand... | reverse complement strand
TACAATTTACTGTAGGGAGAAAATTTTTATTCAAAATTAATCTCATGATTTTTTACTAAATTTTGCTCTTTTGCATCCTTTTCAATAAATCTAACTCCAATACCCAAAAGCCTTACTGGTTTTTTATATCTTTTATAGCCTTCTGTTAATAAATCATAAAACTTCACAGATTCAACTCCATTTGAAAGGCATTCAACTGTAGTCTGCGTAAAATCATAAAATTTTAACTTTAAAAATTGTTTTTTAATAATAAAGTTTTCTGAGTATTTTTTTACCAATCTATCATGCAACTGTAATATTAAATTATCTAAATCTTGATAAATATTATTTAAATCTGAAATATCATAATTAAAAGTTGTTTCTATGCTTAATGATTTTCTTTCCCTCTCAACACATACTTCCCTATTATCAATACCTCTTGCTAGTTCATAAAGCCTTTCACCAAATGAACCAAATTTTTCTATTAATATATCTAAAGATATTTTCTGCAAATCAGCACAGGTAATAATTCCCATGTTATATAACTTTTCATAAGTGACCTTACCTACCCCATATATTTTCTTAACAGGCAACTTTAAAATAAAATCTTTTATTTTATCAGGAGTAATAACATATAAGCCATTTGGTTTTTTCCAATCGCTAGCTATTTTGGCTAAAAATTTATTAACCGATACTCCTGCAGAAGCTGTAAGCTTACAAGCATTATAAATACTAGCCTTTATATCTTCAGCTATTAACGTTGCGCTATTATTAAAAAGCATTGAATCTGTTACATCTAAAAAAGCCTCATCTAAAGACAAGGGTTCGATTATCTCGGTATATTTTTTAAAAATATCGAATACTTGACTGGATGCTAATCTATACTTTGCAGAATTAACTGGGAGAACTATTAAATCTGGGCATATCCTTAAAGCTTCTTCGGTAGACATGGCTGAATGAATACCATATTTTCTTGCTTCATAATTACAAGTACAAAGAACGCCTCTTTTCACAGAACTACCGCCTACAGCCACAGGTTTACCCATTAAGGATGGATTATCTCTAATTTCAACTGCAGCAAAAAAGCAGTCCATGTCTATGTGAATAATTTTTCTATAGCTCATAAAGGGTATTTTAGTAAAACTAATTATTTTTGGCTATTTAAATTTATCTTGCTAAAATCATAAACTTTGTGTATACTTATAATATGAATTTAATTCATACTAGTTAGTAACTGCCTTAAACTTGTATTTTTTGAAATAAGTGATTGATCGCGAATAATTAAGTCTTTATTTTTTCTCTCTTCATTTGGCTATTTCTCATATTATAATTGTTTTAAGTTACTGTATTTCTTAATTATTTATTTTAAAGGTTCAATTATGAGTCAAAAGAAAATTTACGTCGGCAACCTATCTTACAATATAACTCAAGATGATTTATCTGACTTTTTCTCTAAATTCGGTGATATCACTGAAACTAAATTAATCTCTGATTTTGAAACAGGCCGTTCAAAAGGTTTTGCTTTCATTGAATTTGAAACTCAAGAAGCAGCTCAAAACGCCCTAGAAGCTAACGGCGCGGAATTATCTGGCCGTAACATTAAAGTTAGCATGGTTAAAGAAAATAAAGGCGGTAAAGGCGGTAGAGGCGGCTCTAGAAGCGGCGGATACAATAATGATCGTCACTATGGTTAAGGAATTACTTAACTAAATGGAAAAAAAAGGGAAACTTAAGTTTTTTAAAATAATTCAAAGTATCCTGGCTGGACTCATGGGAGTCCAGCATTCTAAAAAAATGCAAGAAGATGCAGAAACTTTAAGACCTCACCACTTTATTATTTTCGGAATTATTGCTTTAATTATATTTATATTAAGTTTGGTTTCGATCGTTAGCTATGTTACTCGATAAAATTAAGGATAATTCATCTATCAAAAAGATATTTTCTATATCTTTATTATCTATTTTTTTTGCTACATCTCTTTCGGGGTGTTTTAAATTAAATTATTTTTTAAAAGAAAAATTATCAGATGAGCCACCTCCTGTACATATAGCATCAGATGCAAATTTGTATTTTGTTGCTGATGTTGATATTAATCCAGACAATAAATACTACCCTAGCGACTTGCCTTTAACTTTAGTTCAGCTAAAAAATAATAAAGAATATGTTACTGCTAATAGCAATATGATTGCTGAAAACCCAGAAGCTTGCCTTAAAGATTCAGCACTAGAATTTTATCACTTCAAGATGTCTCCTGGACAAAACAAAGATATATTAATCAGGTTAAGGCCTGAGACTAGATATTTAGCTATATTTGGAAGATATCATAACCCAATACAAGTTAAAACTAGAGATATTGTTGCTTTACCTAAGTTAATTGTAAAAGATCATTATTATACTTATGTTAATGTAAAAGCTTCCGGAGTTGAGTTTATTCCTGAGTAATTTTCTTTTCTTTGTTTTTTCTTCCTCTTATTTCATATATTATTAAATTATTAACCAAAATTTGATGGAATATAAAAATGAAATGGACCAATAAGCTATCCCTAGCTGGCATTCTATTAATACCATTTGTGAATTTTACATATGGCATCACTGAAGATACTTCTCCTAATTTAATTATTGAAAATAAATGTAATTATGATATTTGGGTTCAGCAAGATTCTAAACATCAAGTTCCTAATTCACCTGAACTAGTTTATTTAGAAAAAACTAAAGGTTCTTATACTTATAATATTCCCAAATCGGGATTAGCTTCTACAAGGTTTTGGCCTAAATCTGGATGTGATAGCAAAGGTATAAATTGCACTGTTGGCAATAGCCAAATAGTATCATCTTTAAAACAGTACTATAAAAAAGATTTTATATTCTCTCCCCCAATTGATAGCAAGTTTGAAGCAACTTGGGGTTGTTATCCTGGACAAAAGTGTAAAATAAATCCGGCTTCTAAACCTAAAAAGCCATTAACTGATGTTACTTGGTGGGATGGCTCTGTTGTTGATGGATATACTTTGCCATATGCAATTTTAATAAGTGATAAAACCGGTAACTTTTCTAGTAATCCAGTTAATAACGTAAAAGTCTATTGCGGAAATTTGGATCCTAATGCATGTCCTACAACTTCAGATTTATCATCTGATGGCGCGAATAAAATAGTTAATAAAATTAATCTTACTAATGTGGACTTAACTTGGAGTAAGAATAAAAAGCCTATTGGCTGTTTTAGCCCATGTTCAAAATTAACTACAGCTCAAGGTCTTGCAACAGTATTGGGAGTAACTGGTCCTGATTCAAAAGTTGCAGTAAATTATTGTTGCCCTACTCCGCCAATTTCTAGCTCACAGTGTTCTAATGGTCCTGCTGCAACAAATTCCTATACAGTTGCTGTAAAACAACAAAGATGCAATTCATATACGTACGCATATGATGATGCTGCAAGCTTAGGAGTAGTTCCAGTTACAACAAAATTTAAAGTTGTATTTTGCCCATCATCTGATTTAGAAAAAGCTATTACCAGAACTAAAGTTCAATTTACAGCTACAAGTGATGGTTTAAAAAATCTTAATAATTCTTTTTATAATAATAAGAATATAGAAGAAAATGTTATTTATGACATGGCAGAAGGGGATATTGTTATTGATAAATCTAGTCAGTATCAATTAAAAACTTGCGCCTTTAAATTAATATATAACCAATCATTAAAAACATATACTCTAAATTCATTACCATCTGTTGGAAATGGAGAATTTTGTGACTACTTAACAACAAAGTATATAGATGGCATAAATATTGTTACCGTTAATAATACAAAACAATATATAAACCCTAAATCTAAATTTACTTTTAGAGTTGGTGTTCCTGAAGACATGCAAGCATTTATTGATAATTCACCAATAAAGTCTGGTGCTGATTATAATGCTCAGAACTTCCCGTCAAAATCTACTTTGATTGTAACTAAGGGAGATAATAAATTTAGTTGTGATATTAATTTTAATAACGATAATATTACTAAATCTACAGATAAAAATTCATCCCCTTTTTGTAACCAATTAAGTATTGCTCAGCTTTCTAATTCTAAAATTGAGTATATTGGAGTTCCTGATATAGCAGCTAGTAAAGTTGCTTTTTCAAATAGTTAGCCCACCAAAAAATTTCCACTACAATTTTTGTGGCAACTTTTTTAAACCTTAACTATTATTATCTGTCCAATAAGTGTATAAAAAGATTTGAATCGAACAAAAATATGCCCAGAACTATAAATACCCCAAATAAACAAGAAATTGAAAAAAAAATTAATGATCAGTACATTAAGCTAAACAATGAAATAGAGAAATCTTTAGAAGAATCATTGGATTATAGAATTCCTGATAATATTTTATCTTACCAAAAGGATATGATAATAATTTCTGACTTTTCGGGTCTTGAAACGGCGGACTTATCTGAATTAGAAAAGAAAATTCAACAAAACACTCAGAATTTAAAAGAAAAATTCTTTAATGGCTATAAAAAAATAATTGAAGAATTTAATGATTCATTTTCAAACTTTAATAACGATGTAAACTTTTATTCATACTTTATTGATAGTTGCGTTAAGCATCAGAATTGCTTGAATACTCTCTATAACATTAATACAGATAGTTTTAATAATACTGAAGTTGATGAGAATATATCAGAAATGAATGATAAAATCCTAAAAATTATCGTCATGGTAGAACTATTAAAAATTCAATACAAATATTTGATGTTACCAACTGAAGGGGAAGTGTCTACAAATAATCTTTTAGCGTTTATTACACAGGAAATGCAACCAAGATTAAATACTCTAGACAACCAATATCATAATATCATTGAAAAAAATGAAGGCACAAAAGAGATGTATAATTTAACAAAAGAGTATTTGGATTATGTCACAAATATATCAGTTATAATTAATGAACAATTATTACCAGAGTTTATAAATTATATGAAATTTTATCAAAGTATAATTTTTGGCAAATCCAATGAAAAAGAATTAATAGAATTTATTGAAGGTGTTGAAGATAAAATTAGTAACACAAAAAAATCATTGCAAGAATATATAGATGCAATAACAGAAATTATGCCTAATTGGAAACTCGATGTTTATACAAATTATTTCAATCCAATAATAAAAGAATGGGAAGCAAATAAAGAAAAAGCTATAAATTTAATTCATTCAAATTCAGTTCTAACTAATAGTGAGACCGCATCTGTTGATGATGATTTTGATGGACCTCCTCCAATGGTTAGACAGAATACAAAAGAAGGAACTGAAATTCAGCAAGACTCAGACGATGATTTAGAAAAAGATAATCCAACCCCTAGCAAACCAAATAAAATCTAAAATAAAAATTGAACTTATCCTTATTTTAATTGCCTTACAATCAATTGAATTAATAGTGATAAGGATGTCGCGGCACTTAATTTTTTAAAAAATATTTTTACTAAATACCATGAGGCATTAGATAATTACAATAACATTTCAACACCAAAATGGTTAAGATTCCCTAATGAAAAAACTATCAACTTAATTACCAACATGCAAAATATTGAACAAGATATTGCTCACAATTTAAATCATCAAATGCCATATACTTGCGTTTCTTCCTACATAAATGAAATAAGAGAAAGTCTGAAAAACAGCCTAGAAAGAAGAAATAATGCAGGTGCTATGAATAAATGTCTAAATGAATCGGGGTTAACATTAGAGTATTTTGACAGCGAAAGAAAACTAATTGCCGATACTAAAAATAAAACTAAACTTAATCGCTAGTTTTTAAAAAAGGCTGTAACTATTATTAATTTCACAGCCTTATCCTTTAATTTAAGGCTTAGTAAACTGTTCATAAGCCGTCAATGCATCAGCAGCATACATCATTGAAGGCCCTCCTCCCATATAAACTGCCATCCCTAAGATTTCATTAAACTCTTCTTTTGTAATACCTAATTTAACTAATTTTTGAACATGAAAACCTATACAACCATCACAGTGTCCAGCGATACCTAATGCCAACGCTATACTTTCTTTAGTTTTAGGATCTAATGCTCCTTCAGATGTTGAAAATTTTACGAGTTTATTAAAACCTTCCATCACCTCTGGCAATTCTTTTCCAAAAACAGCTAATTTAGAAGATATATCTTTTGTTATACTTTTATAATCTTTTGTCATTTCTTATTCCCCATAAAAAAAGCCCTCTGACTCAATAAAAGTTAGAGGGCATTCATGATAAATTTAGTTACTAATTAAGCATAACTAAAATTAAACTGTGCACCTAAAATATCAGTACTATTTTTATACTTACCAGCTAATAAAGAATTAGGAGCCGCTAAAGTAGATTCAGCAATCTTTGGACTATTTACCCAAATGTGAGAGTAACCTACATCTATACTAGATCTTTCAGAAAAATCTTTTCTTAAGCCTAATGAGCCCCAGAATCTATTATCATCAGGAAGCCTCGCCGTTCTATGGCTTGTAGATACAGGAGATTGATCAAATGCTATACCAAATTTAAACATCCAATCACTTGTATAATGATAATTACCACCAAATGAAATCTTGTAAGTATTTTTAAATCTTTCTTCTGTTACATTATTAGCTAAACCAGCATCATATTTTAATGTAAGCTTAGAAAATCTACTCCATTTCCAGAAAGTTAAATCAGCCATTACATCCCATTTATCATTAAGCTTTTTAAAACTTCCAATATTAACTGACTCAGGTACAGTAACTGTTGCTTTTACTTTTTGAGATTTTAATGATCTTGCTGTTACGATTCTTGCTAAAGTAGAGTTAGAGCTATATACCGATGGAAGCGTTACTTTAATTTTTCCAGAAGCTTTATGCTTAATAGCAGATCTAAATGATAATCCAATTCTTGTATTTTCATCAGATGAATACATTAAACCAAAGTTACCGCCATAACCCCAGTTATCAGCTTTATTCTTTGCTTGACCATCCCCTGAAACCATTCCTGGAGTTAAGCCATTACTACGGCAAAATAATGCAGCACTAGCTGAAGGCAGTCCACCAGCAACTAGACCGGCAACACACAAGGAACCACCATCAATAGCTCTATCAAGCTTAGCTTCAATATACTGTGCACTTACACCAATAGAAGCTGAAAACTTATCAGTAACTTTATAAGCTAAATTAGGGTTAATATCTATTGTTTGCACTGATGAATGTGTAGCAAAATAACGAGCTTTAGTATCTTTTGCATATTCTGTTTCTAACCCAAAAGGAACAGTTACACCTAAACCATAGAATAATCTACTTGTAATTGGTCCACCTAGATAAAAGGCTGGAACAAGAGCGCTTTTTGCTGCTTGCTCATTATTTTTACCTGAAATAGGAGTACCTAAAGCAGTTAAAGCTGTAGTAGTTTTTAAATTCATTTCTGGGAAAATGCCTGTTCCAAAAATAACCGCTTGATGTTGATTAAATCTTGTAAGACCAGCAGCATTAGTAAAAGTAGTAGTTACAGTTTCAGCAGCTGCTGTAACACCCGCATAAGCAGTACCCAATCTATCTGCACTTTGCTCATATAAAGCAAACCCTGCAGCAAAAGACGAGCTTACTAATACTGGTGAAATACCAATAAAGGATGATAATAAAATTTTTTTAGAGAATCCCTTCATTCTAGATAACTCCATTTAGGTTAACACAATAAATTAAACCAACTTATTACAGTTAGTATATTATATAATTCATATTATACAAATTATCAATTTATTTTATTAAAACAGATTTCTCCATCCTTATCAACACTCAACTCAATTTTATCTTTTTGAACAATTTCACCTGATAAAATCTTTTGTGATAAAGGATTTTCTATATAAAACTGGATTGCTCTTTTTAACGGCCGTGCCCCATAAACAGGATCATATCCATGTTCAGATATTTTACTTAAAGCATCATCAGAATAAGTTAATTCAATATCTTGAGCAGCTAATCGTTTTGCAAGTAAATTTATTTGTATTTTAGCAATACTCATAATATTTTCTTTATCTAAAGGATGGAACACTACTGTTTCATCTATTCTATTTAAAAACTCAGGTCTTAAATAATTTTTTAATAAATCAAGAACTTTAGATTTTATTTCTTGATACTTCACATCACCTTTGCTGTACATTTCTTGAATAATATCTGATCCAATATTAGATGTCATAACTATAATTGTATTTCTAAAATCAACTACTCTTCCTTGACCATCTGTTAATCTACCATCATCTAATACTTGTAATAAAATATTAAAAACATCGGGATGTGCTTTTTCTATTTCATCTAATAATATTACTGAATATGGTCTTCTTCTAACAATTTCTGTTAAATACCCACCTTCTTCATAACCAACATACCCTGGAGGTGCACCAATTAATCTTGCTACAGAATGTTTTTCCATGAACTCAGACATATCAACACGGACCATAGCTTCATCTGTATCAAATAAAAAAGTAGCTAAAGTCTTACACAATTCTGTTTTACCAACACCAGTTGGACCTAAGAATAAAAAAGAACCCGTTGGTTTTGATGGATCAGATAAACCAGCTCGTGATCTCCTAATTGCATTAGCAACTACATTAACAGCTTCACCTTGGCCAATTATTCTTTTATGTAATTCTTCTTCCATTTTAAGAAGTTTTTCACGCTCACCTTCTAGCATTTTACTTACTGGAATACCGGTCCATTTCGATACTATATTAGCTATCTCATCAGATGTTACTTTATTTCTAACTAATTGTGGAGCGGCGCTTTCTACTTGATGCTCTGCATCTGCAGCTGCTTGTAATTGCTTTTCTAAATCAGGGATTTTGCCATATTGTAACTCCGACATTCTTGTTAAATCACCTGCTCTTTTTGCTGTTTCTAACTCTACTCTTGTCCTATCAAGTTCTTCTTTAATATTTTGAGTTCCCTGCATAGCAGCTTTTTCTGATTTCCAAATTTCATCCAAATCAGCATATTCTTTTTCAAGATTATCAATTTCTTTCTCAAGATTTTCTAATCTTTCTTTAGAAGCCTCATCTTTTTCTCTTTTTAAAGCTTCTCTTTCTATTTTTAATTGAATTAATCTTCTATCAAGTTTATCCATAGCTTCTGGTTTAGAATCTATTTCCATTCTAATTTGACTTGCCGCTTCATCAATTAAATCAATCGCTTTATCTGGCAATTGTCTATCTGTAATATATCTATGTGATAAAGTTGCCGCTGCAACTAAAGCTGGATCAGTAATTTCTACACCATGATGAATTTCATAACGTTCATAAATACCACGTAGCATAGCAATAGTACTTTCAACTGATGGCTCCTGAACTAATACTTTTTGGAATCTTCTTTCTAAAGCTGCATCTTTTTCAATATATTTTCTATATTCATCTAAAGTCGTAGCTCCTATACAATGTAATTCACCTCTTGCTAACGCAGGTTTTAACATATTCCCCGCATCCATTGCCCCTTCTGCTTTACCAGCAGATACCATTGTGTGGAGCTCATCAATAAATAAAATTATTTGGCCTTGTTGTTTTGATAAATCATTTAAAACGGCTTTTAATCTTTCTTCAAATTCACCTCTAAATTTAGCCCCTGCAATTAAAGCTGCTAAATCTAAAGATAATAATCTTTTACCTTTTAACCCTTCAGGAACTTCTCCATTTACTATTCTTTGAGCTAACCCTTCTACTATAGCCGTTTTACCAACACCAGGCTCTCCTATTAAAACAGGGTTATTTTTAGTCCTTCTTTGTAATACCTGAATAGTTCTTCTAATTTCATCATCTCGGCCAATAACAGGGTCTAATTTTCCAGCTTCAGCTCTTGCAGTAATATCTTGAGTGTATTTTTCTAGAGCTTTACGGTTTTCTTCTGCATTTGGATCATCAACGGTTTCACTACCTCTAACTTTTTCAATAGCTGAATCTAATTTTTTAGTATCTAACCCTGCTTCTTTTAAAATTTTACTTATTCTTGAATTATTTGCTTTTACTACAGCTTCTAAAAATACTTCTGAAGATACATATTGATCTTTTTTTTCTTTTGATAATTTAATAGTCAAATTTACTAATTTTGATAAATCAGGAGAAATATTTACTTCACCTGTTGGATTACTTATTTTTGGAAGGTTATCTAAGGCTTCATCTAATAAAGATCTAAGCTTAACTAAAGATACATTAGCTTGAGCTAAAATTGATCTAATACTACTACCTTGCTGATCTAATAGAGCTTTTAATAAATGAACATCTTCTATTACAGTATGATCACGTTCTATTGCAAGTTGTTGTGCATCAGCAAAAGCTTGTTGGAATTTATTTGTGAATTTATCAAGCATATTAAACCTTAAATTTATTAATAATAATTTGTTATTACTTTAAATTTAAGGTTTATTTGGGATTTTTCAAGATTAATTATATAGAATCTTAATTGGTGGGGTTAAAATCCTTTTGTGCGAACTAAAGTTCGCCATTTCCTTTACAAAAGGAAATGCTTTATTCGCTATCGCTCATGGTTCTTCGTAGCAAGGTAAAATTATCAGCTAAATAATATTTAAATATCGAAATCATATTTGCAAAGCAAATATATAATTATTTCCTTTCGTAAAGGAAATGGCGAACTTTAGTTCGCACAAAAGGATTTTAAAGCTTATAAATTATGAAGATTCTTTCTTCTCTTCAATTTGTTTTAATTCAATTGGTTTTTTAATACCTGGATAGTTAATTTTATTGCTTAACTCAAAAGATAATTCGTCTAATACTTGAGCCATATTGGACTCATTGCATTTTTTAATCGATTTTAACTCTAAACAAGCCTTACTTCTTGGAAAAATTATATTTAGAAAAACATAACCTATTCCACGAAGACCGCTTATATATACAGAATAAATCGGAACTTTTGTTTCTTTAGCAATTACTGCTACACCACTTTTAATTTTTGGCTCTTCTTCTGTAGGCAAATGAAAACCACCAAAAGGATAAAGAGCTACAATTTCACCATTTTTTACAGCATCTAAAGCCGCTTGAAGTGCAAATGTATTTCTACTTTTACGATCAACAGGAATACAACCAGCTTTACTAAAGAAGTTTTTTAACCCCTTCATATCACAATATTCTTTTGCTGCAATGAATTTTATTGGTCTTTTGCTTGCTGCTACTAATAACAAAATATCTAATCCGCTTTGATGATTAGCTACAATCAGCGCCCCACCTTTTTCAGGTAAATCAAGCCAAAAATTATACCCCAAACGATGATATTTGCGACAAACTAGCTGATTTAGCTTATATGAGAAATTTACAAGCCAATGTCCCCAATCAGAGCTTTGCTGTTTTTTAATATTTTTATATAAAACAGCTGATGAAGAAACTAAAATAACACTTAAAATCAATAACATAACTTTACATTCAATTTTTATATACAATAAATAGTATAATACTAAGATTAACTTATTGTTATCTAAATACTATAAATCCGTAAATAGTATTATAAAATGTACAAAAATGCAATTTTTTTAAAAGTTAACTAAATTTATCGACTGTTTGATTTTTTATGATCTTTACCATTAAAATGTACATGTTTATCGTCGCTATTATTATGATCAGTAGACACAGCTCCCATCTCTCTATCATCATTTTGATTTGATTCAGCAGGAATATTAACAACTGAACCAGCCATATTTTCTAACTTATTTCTAGGTTCATACTGACGTATGACTGTAGATTCTAAAGGCATTGGTGTATCATGAATTGGTTCATTTTGATTTTCTCTTTCTTCATGATTTGAAGCATTTTCTTCTGCTTCACGTGCTTGACGAGTTTGCATTCTGAAAGTACCTCCATCCATACCTAATGCAGAAAAAGAAGATTTTTTTACTTTAACAATTCGCATAGCTGCAGCAAAAAGAATAAAACCTATTCTACAACCAAAAACTATTTTTGTAGGAAAACATAAGTTATTTTCTATAGGATCAGAACTTTTTATATAGGTGCCATTACTACTAGGAATAAAATAATTTTCTTTTGAATTACACGTATAATGTTCTTTTTCTAAAATAATATGCAAATATAATTGATAAGCAGAAAGCCCAGTTAATATAAAATGAACCATCATTTCTAAGAATTTTTTTCTCAGATTATTCTGGCATTCTTCCCGAAACATATCCATAAAATTTTTAACTGTTAATACAAAATGTATTGGTGCTTGTGCTCCTTTAAAAATGATTAACTTTTCATTATCAAATTCCACTCCATTTGGACCAATTAAAGCTATATCTAGTGCTGTTATTGCTCCTATAACTTGCTCTAAGTCTTTTTTTTCAATTTTGTCTTTTGCCTCTTCTTCCGTATTAGTTTGAGAATTAACAGTAGATAGTTCTCCTGGGCCGACATGCTGCATAAAAATATCCTTATATGTAAACAAATACCGATTTAGTATATCACTATTTTTAATATAAGGAATTTAGATTTTTAAAAATTTTTAGTAAATTAGATTAAGAAGAAACTCTAGATAACTCTTCTGAAATAGGCGAAATATCTCTTAACACTTTTACTTTTTCTTTAATAAAGTTGATAGCGTAATTAACTTCTTCTTCTGTAGTATATATCCCTAAAGAAATTCTAATTGATGCTTGAGCCAGTTCGGATTCTAGGCCAATTGCTTTTAATACATATGAAGCTTCCTGTGTACTACTGTTACACGCAGATCCTGATGATAATGCTAAATCAGTTAATGATGCAATTAATGCTTCACCTTCTATATAATCAAAACTAATATTTAAATTATTATAAATCCTTGATTCAAAATCTCCATTAAGGTATACACCACCCAATTTCGAAAGCTCATTCCAAATTCTATCTCTTAGTTTTTTTATATTATTACAATTTACATCCATATTTTTGCGAGCAATTTTACAAGCCTCTCCTAACCCTGCAATTTGATGAGTAGCAAGAGTTCCAGAACGGATGCCTTTTTCTTGTGATCCACCATGCATTTGAGGGGTTAATTTTATTTTTCTTGGCTTAGATCTTATATATAAAGCACCTATTCCTTTCGGTCCATATATTTTATGTCCAGATAAAGATAATAGATCTATATTAAATTTTTCAACATCAACTTCTATTTTGCCAATACTTTGCACAGCATCAGTATGAAATAATATATTACTTTCTTTTGCAAGCTTACCAATTTTTTCAATATGTTGAATTACACCTATTTCATTATTAACATGCATTATAGAAATTAATACTGTTTTATCAGTAATAGCATTTTTTATATCTTCTAAATTTATTAAGCCATTTTTATTTGGCGTCAAATAAGTAACATCAAAACCTTGAGTTTCTAAATACTTACAAGTATCTAAAACAGCCTTGTGCTCTGTTTTTGAAGTTATAATGTGATTGCCTTTAGATTTATAAAACTCCATTACACCTTTTATAGCCAAGTTATTAGCCTCTGTTGCACCTGATGTAAAAACAATATCTTGAGTTTTAGCATTTATTAATTTTGCAACTTGCCGTCTTGCTTCTTCTACAGCAGCTCTAGCATTCATTCCGTAAATATGATTATTTGAAGAAGGATTACCAAAATCAGAGTCAATACATAAATATTTTCGCATGATATCACAAACTTCTTTATGAACTGGTGTCGTTGCTGCGCAATCTAAATATATTGGTAATTTAATGTTCTTCATTTTTACTCCTTACAATCCTTTGGTAATAATTTCTTTCTTGGGGAGAGGGTATTACCCTTTTAATATACTTCTCTCGACATACTTAATAGTACTAGAGAGAACTCCCCTTAAAATGTTTAATTCATCTTTTGTAACATCAGCTTTATTATAAAGCTTTTTAAATCTTAACATCAATTTTCTTGAGCTTCGGGTATCTATAAATTCTATCTTTCTTAATACTTCTTCCAAATGCTCATAATACATTTCCATCTCTTTAAAGCTTGGCTTTTCTTCATAATCTATATTTTGTGACTTATTATCAGATTTTTCTTCTATTTGTTGAGCGTTTATTTTCTGATATATTTCATAACTAGCTATTTGAACAGCCTGGGATAAATTTAAAGAGCCATATTCTGGATTTGTGGGTATTTTAATATGATAATTACAAGCCCCTAATTCTTGATTATTTAACCCACTGTTTTCACGACCAAATACAAGTGCAATATTAGTTTTTGAGTTTTTATTTAGGCTTTCAAATATCACATCTGCTGATTGCTTCATATCTAAAAGTGGTATAGATACACTTCTTTGCCTTATACTTGTCCCAAAAACTATTTCTGTGTTATCTAGGGCATCTTTTAAGCTATTGAATATCTTAGTATTATGCAGAACATCGGCAGCCCCTGCTGCAAATGCAACTGATTCCCCACCTAAATAATCATCTTTTGGATTCACTAGACAAAGATTAGTTAAACCCATAGTTTTCATTGCTCTTGCTGTTGAGCCAATATTGCCTTGTCTTGAGGTTTCGACTAGAACTATTTTAATATTTTGTAACATAACTAGATTTAAAATTCTAAAAATCTAGATTATATCAAAATACTTTTAGATATGATATCAAGAGCATCATTTTTAGCGCATTTGGAGGAATTCTTAGCCATTTTTAAATGCTTGCCATCTGAATTTATAATATTCAATACATTATCAGTAAGCTTTTCTGCAGTTAACTCTTTCTGCTGCAGTATAATAGCTGCATTATTTTTAGCCAAAAACTCGGCATTCTTAGTCTGATGATCATCAACAGCTTGAGGAAACGGAATAAATATAGCAGGTAAACCAACTGCTGCTACCTCAGATACGGTCATGGCCCCTGCTCGGCATATAATTAAATCTGCTTTAGAGTAATAATCTACAATATTATCTATATATTTTATTAAATTAATATTCTTTTTATTATTCAAATTATATTTTTTATAAATTTCAAAGGTATCTTGATAATTAAGATCACCACATTGATGAGTAATAGTAATATCATGATTTAAATTATCTTGATTAAATAAATTATTAACAAATTCCGGTATTAATTTATTTAAAGCAACCGCCCCTCGTGAGCCACCTATAATTAAAATGTTTAATTCTCTAGAATCTGTTTTATTTTTAAATCTTTCTTCTGGCTTAGGTATATTTAAAATTTCATCTCTGACAGGATTACCTGTATAAACTAGTTTATTTTTTATTTTAGATTCTATTTTGCTAAAGCTATTAGGAAATGCCTCAAAAACTTTATTGGCT
>Ga0066641_10000692_pt1 | contig 15334 bp, 15 predicted proteins | sample CryGeyCG2114_065_FD_59509 | JGI IMG/M metagenome (GOLD analysis project Ga0066641, IMG submission 59509) | Groundwater microbial communities from aquifer - Crystal Geyser CG12_big_fil_rev_8/21/14_0.65 | ecosystem: Environmental > Aquatic > Deep subsurface > Groundwater | place: USA: Utah: Grand... | reverse complement strand
GGATGAGCCAATCGGCAATCCTGATATTCATCAGGATTGCTAGGGTTTCACATTAGCCCTATCGATCCATAATCTTTAAAAAGAACCTGATATTACTCAGTCCACTTAGTCTAGGAGGGATTATTATGTCAGATGATAAACAGAAGCCAAAAGAGATAGGTCTTATCGAATTATTGAAAAATCCAGAACTACGAGAACAGATCCAGCCATCGCCGATCGGAGAATTCCTAAACCGACCAAAGACGCGCGCATGGATCGAGAAGAATTATTCGTCAAGAATATACCCAACACTAGCGAAGTGCACCCAGGCGATATCTGACAATGTGCCGATAAGCATGAGCCATGTCGATCTTGGCCTGATGGTCGCGATGATTGTCCTAAAAAAGAAAGGTTTTGCCAAACTCTATACAGGGTATAAGATCGCGACAAAGATAAGGAACCTGGCTGGCAGGACATATCTTGCGAACAGACACAGAAAACCCATCGAAGATAAATTAGAGCTTGAATTAAAACCACTCAACAGAGCGAGGCTTCTTGGCGATGTCGACACATGTGTCGGATGGATAAATGAGGCTTACAGCCAGCTACCGGACTCAATAGACAAGAGATCTGTCCTTTCAGACTGCAGAGACGCTGCGCTTGAATATGTTTTCGTTGTCGAAGGCATCACTCCAGCATTGCCAAAACGGATCAAGACAGATCTTAAGGTCGAGCTGCTAAAACACATCGGTGTAGGCGGCATGTTCAGCCCAGTATGGAATGAAGTGTATATGCCACGTGGCGAATTCACATTTTTCACCCCATTCGCATATACGCATGAGCTCATGCATGCGGCAGGTTATGGAAAAGAGAGCGAAGCACAGATCGGCGCTTATCTTGCGACATCCACAGCAGAGAACTCTATGTTGAGATACAGTGCGCATGCATCAAGGCTGGCATATACAATCAAGATGCTCCAGGAAGCGCCATCTGTCGATCGTGAGACACGAGAAAGCGCAGCAAAAGATCTTATCGAGAAATTAGAGATACCGACTGAGACAAAAGAACAGATACTTCTCAAGTACAAAGGAAAAAAATGGGCAAAAAAAGCTGGCGATGTATTTAGTGGCCTGATGGACATAAGCTTCCGACAGCTGGGCATCAAAGATGGTGTGAATGATTACACACACAAATTCATCCGTCTTGTCCATGCCATGGAAGACAAAGAATAGCAAACATTTATTATATCTTTTTCTTGATTTTATTTTTATGTTATATATAGGGATAGATCTTCATGGGACATTGTTTCCGGATGATGAGACATTCGACCCTGCGCTTGTAGGGCCGCTCACAGATGCGCTCAGAGCGGTGAAAGAGAAAGCACACTTATATGTCTGTACAGGCAACGACCTTCTGTTCGTGCAGAGAAAGCTCCCAAAAGAGATATATTCGCTTTTCGACGGATTCATCCTTGAGACCGGCTGCACATACAGCGATGGCGAAAAAGAAGATGTGTTGGTAGACAAAAGCACAGTCGGAAAGATAAAAGCTATCGAAGAGAGACTGAAGACCATGGCTTTTCCAGAGGTCTACAAATTCGCGCGCAGGCTCGCAAGCATCGCCATGTTCACGAGATATGGTGAAAGTGTCCAGGATTTCTGGAAAAAGATATGTGTTGTCATGGAAGAGATCGATCCAGAATCAGAATTCGACGTCATATACTCAAGCGTCGCAGTCGATGTAAGACCGAAAAGATTCTCAAAGATAACCGGACTGAGACGGATCGCAGGCCAGAACAAGACTGCAGGCATCGCCGACTCCATGAATGATATAGAGCTCCTCACAGGATGTGATTATGGCTTCATGCCAAAGAACGCTGACAATTCGACGCACCTGACAAGCGCATTGAAGTCAGCAGGGAAAAAGATCGTCACGCTTTCTGAAGTGATGCGGCCAAGAACCATATTGCAAGCTGACAAAGACAACACTGCTGGCGTGATAGATATACTGAACAAGATATCTGAATCAGGATGATCATTTCTTCAATTCAATATCGCAGATCATAGGTCGATGGTCTGAAAGCATCTTGACCATGTGATAACCATCGCTTTTTGGGACGAAACATCTCTTGTAGTCGAAGTGCTTGCTGACGATGATGTGATCGATGGTCTTGTTGTCATCTGAAGTATGTAGCTGTCTTGCTTCTATAGAATCAGGATTGTTCTCAAGTCCTTTGTATATTTTTAGTTTCCCGATCGACAATATGTCTTGGATGGTCGTGTCTTTCCCCCCTCTTGCCTTGACTGCAGCAGGAGGTTCTGCATTTAAATCTCCGGCGAGTATCGTCGCGACATCAAGGCTTAGCTGATGTTTCAGTGCCCGCTTAAGTTCGTCGACCTGTGTCTTTCGCTTGCCAAACGCGATATCATCAAGATGGGTAGCAAGCAGATTGATCACTGCTCCATCCTCAAGCATGACATCCATATATGTCTGTTGCCCGATCACAGAATCGATCACATTCGGTTCATGGAAATAACGATTGTTTCCCGTGATCGGATATTTCGAGAGCACACCATTCCCACAATATATATGGAATGGAATCGATAGAAAATCCCATTTGGTGCCGTATGCGTAATATTTTATCCTTGTCTTTTCTGCAAGATATCTAAGCTGATCGACATCAAAACTCCAACCAGTACGGAAATCGACCTCATTAAGGACAACGATATCAGGATCTTCTCTTCGGATAAGAGATGCGATCATATCAAGTCTCTTTTTCATGCTATCCTTTGTTATCTGTGTATTAAGTCCAAGTTCATGAAAGAAACCCCCCATGCCAGGATACTTAGAGATTCCATTATCGCCTCTGCCATGCGCGATATTGTATGTCATTATCCTTATCTTGCCGCCATCGTTCTTCTTTTTGACAGCGCTAGGGACATCGCTTGTCTTGATGTCAGTCCTGTCGGTAAGCATGCTGTTCCAGAACGCAAGACAACCAGAATTAAGTGTCAGGGCTGCCGCCATGACCAGACAATGAAGACCCTTCTTAACCATTGGAGCAGGTATTCCCAGTGCGTTTATATATTTTGTTCCCAAGATTTAAATATCCATTGGAACCAGTATCTAACATGCACGAACTTGCAGCTGTCAAGAGCATGATCCGCATCATCGAATATGAGTGCGCCAAGAATTCGATAATGAGAGCAGTCATGATCAATGTCGAACTCGGTGTGCTCACGACATACAGAAAGGATGCAGTAGAATATTATTTCAAGATAATCGCAGATGAGAAACCTTTGCTAAAAGACGCAGTATTGAATATCAAGATAGTGAATGGGGTGCTCGAGTGCAAAGACTGCGCTGGCAGAGTCGAGATATCTGACCCGCACCTGCTGATATGCCCAAAATGCGACTCGATAGATGTGCATATAATAGAAGGCAATGATCTAAGGGTCTTGAATATACACGGTGAGAAAGATGTGTGATGAATGTGGTTGTGGCGACGTCAAAGTCGATAGGTCTGTCAATGAAGTCAATGATAATGTTGCGCATGATAACTGGCATCTATTGAAAGATAAAGAAGTGTTATGCGTCAACATCATGGGTTCGCCTGGCAGCGGAAAGACCTCTGTGATCGAAGGCATCGCGGGTTTCATGAAGCATCTTTCAGTTATACAGGGCGACCTCGAATCTGATGTAGACAAGAGACGTCTGGAGAAAATCAATATCCCTACATTCCAAATCAACACTCATAGCGGATGCCATCTGACAGCTCAGATGATCGCTGATGCGCTTGTGAACATGTCCCTTAAGAATTATCTGCTGATCGAAAATGTAGGCAATCTAGTCTGCCCTGCTGGCGTGAAGCTTGGCCAGCATGTGAATCTTCTTGTATGCTCGACAGCGGAAGGGTCAGACAAGCCTAAAAAATACCCACATATATTCATGGATGCTGATATGATTATCATCTCAAAGATGGACATCGCTGACGCGGTCGGCTTTGATGAAGCTTCATTTGTGGCAGATATAAAGACGATAAACCAAAAAGCCCGCATAATCACAGTGACAACTAAAGATAAAGCCTCGTTTGAGCCTATATACAGTTTTCTTGAGCACAGAAGAGAGCATCTAATCGAGCATGAGCACAGGCATTAGAAGAGCAAACGCGGAAGTCATAAGAAGTCTTTGTCTCAGTGCCTGATAAGAAGCACATGATAATCGAATTCTCCTGATCAGCCCATGACAAATATGAACAGTGATTCCTTTGGAACAAATCTTTCATACTTAAGGAAAAGATCCACTTCGTGCTTTGCATCTGAATGCGCCCATGCCGATCTTCAGGAAATCTTTTGGCGGATTCTCGATAAAAGCTGAAAGCTCATCAAGATGACCAATAGATTCAAGCTTCCGCCCCAGGCGATCGAGCAAGAAATCATTGTTCTCAAGCGCAGAAAGAAGTTCCGGCCACACTGCCATGTGCCGACCAGTGAATCCACGAAGCGTGAACTTTTTCCCATCCTGTTCAAGTTCCATCTCTTCGTTTCCAAAAATGATCTGCGCGAAATTTTCGCCATGTGCGATCAAAGCTTCATGCTTAGGCAGACCAAAAAGGATGACCATACCGCCATCTGCGACCTGTCCCTTGCAGTCATCTACGACTTTCTCATTTCCGACCATATCTATAGTCACATCGAATTTCTCATCAGATAATTGTTCACGCGCATCGATAACCTCATGTGCGCCACCAAGAGACTTAGCAAATTCAATACGTCTCTCGTCGATCTCAAACGAGACAACACGTTCGACACCGAAATGCCGTGCAAAGAGAGACAGATTGAGTCCATGCGGACCGCAGCCATGTATTGCCATGCTCTTAGGCAGGCCACGCTTCTTCAAAAATCGCATGATCTCCCAGCTGTTGCCTGCAGGCTCAAGAAGCGAGCCTTGCATCTTCGAACGTATCTTATCACTCAACTTATGGCAACAATAATACGGGATAGAGATATATTCAGAGAACACACCACCAACTTGATTATTATCGCAATCACAAGTAGTGCCATGTATCCCGATGATCCCATAATGCGGGCAGTAATCAGCAGTCTTCCCATCTCTTTCACATGATGGACATGCATAGTGCGATTCAAGCGCGACATAATCACCGACAGAGACACAAGTGACATCAGAACCGACTTCCTCGACAAATCCACAGCCCTCATGGCCAATCACTATTCCCTGCGTAACAGTCTCACGTGCCCAATCATCATTTCGGAATATGTGGAAGTCAGAGCCGCATATAGAGACCTTATCTATCCGGACAAGTACATCATTTGGCCTCACAACAGGTTTTGGCACATCAGACAGAATGACTTTCTCACCATCATAGATATATCCTTTCATAAGAGCACACCATATTTTTTTCCAAGCGTCTCAAATGCTGCCATAGCCATATCCAATTGCTCTTCTGTGTGCGCAGCAGATATCTGGACACGGATACGGGCTTTTCCTTCTGGCACGACTGGGTAGCTGAACCCAATCACATATATACCTTTTTTTAGCAGATCATCGGCCATCGCAGCAGCCATTTTAGCATCGCCAAGCATGATGGGGACGATAGGGTGGATACCTTCTTTTATATCAAAACCACGCGCGACCATACCTTTCCGAAAATACTGTGTGTTAGAATGTAGCTTCGTGCGGAGCTCCCTACCACGGTCTGAACATACAATCTCGATCGCTTTCAAAGCGCCAGCGACTAAAGGCGGAGCAAGTGAATTAGAGAATAGATAAGGTCGTGAGGCATTACGGAACCATTCGATCAGCTCTTTCTTTCCACTGATATATCCGCCTGAAGCGCCACCAAGCGCTTTTCCGAACGTGCCTGTGAAAAGATCTACTTTATCATGCACATTGAAATGTTCAGCGGTCCCTCGACCATAAATCCCGATGAAACCAGTGGAATGCGAATCATCAACAACAAGCAGTGCGCCGAACTCTTCGCAGATAGAAGCAATCCCATCCAAAGGTGCCAGATCACCTTCCATGGAGAAAACTCCATCTGTGACGACAATCTTATGCCTCGACCCACCACAGGCCAAAAGCTGCTCACGGAGATCTTCTGCGTCATCTGCTTTGTATCTTAATCTCCTCGCCTTGCATAAACGGATGCCATCGATGATGCTTGCGTGGTTTAGCGATGCGCTTATTATCACATCCTCTTCAGATAGAAAATTTTCAAAAAGTCCTCCATTAGCGTCGAAACAAGAGGTATATAAAATCGTGTCCTCTGTCCCAAGAAATGCGGACATGGCAGCCTCGAGTTTTTTATGGATGTCTAGTGTGCCGCATATGAAACGGACAGATGACATGCCATATCCATGCGTCAGGAACGCTTCTTTAGCAGCATCTATGATCTCCTGATCATCAGACAATCCAAGATAATTATTCGCGCAAAGATTGAGGACTTTGTTTTTTGAGCCATCCAATGCGACAATGGGTCCTTGGGCGCCCGCGATAACACGTTCTTTCTTGTATGTGCCATCAGAACGCTTTTTTTCTATACCCGCCTGAAGATTCTTCTTAAGATCTGGAGTGAACATATGAAAAACACCTCTTTAGCTTATATCTGCTTTAGCCCTTTAAGAATTTTCCCTATTAGACTTTACAGATATAGGCAATGTGAAGAAAAATGAAGTACCTTTATTGTGTCCCTCGCTTTCAGCCCATATCTCTCCATTATTCTGTTTGATGATCCTTTGACAGATAGCAAGCCCAAGACCAGATGATTTCTCATGATGCGATTTATCAACACGATAGAATTCCTCAAATACTTTTTGAATATCTTCTTTTGGTATTCCAATCCCTGAATCTTTTATACAAAATAATACCGAATCTTTCTTTGTTTCTGCACTGAAGCTTATTTTTCCACCGCTAGCCATATATTTAAGCGCATTTGTTATCATATTTTCCAATACTTCGATTATAGAATTTCGATCAGCATAGATAGAAGGAATTTTCTTTTGGATACCCATAACAACAGTAGTACCAGATTTTTTGAATACTGGCTCGTTGCTCTTGATAATTGAACTGAGCAAATCGAGCACATCAATCTGTTCAGGTGAATATTTTATCTTCCCACTATCCATCCTGGAAAGACTTAAGGTGTCAGAGATAAGCGCATTCAGATAAGTCACATTATTCAGGATTATTGTCATGATCTCCTTTTGCTTTTTCTCAGTTATCTTTCGTTCGATCAGAGGCAACAAAGTCAAGATAGGGACTAAAGGTGTGCGCAGATCATGGGCTATCCGATTTATGAATTGGGTCCTCACAGTCAAAAGACGATTTATCCTGCTGTTTGCGCCTTTAAGTCTATGTGTGAATGACTTCATAGCAAGACGCATCTGATCAATACCTTTCGCAAGCTCGCTCATCTCATCATTTCCAGCTAGGTGGACTGGTGTTGTGAAATCGGCCTCTTTAACACTATTGATCCCTTTCTGCAGAACATCAATTGGAACGATGAACCAGGAATTCAACTTGAAATATAATAAAATAATAAGCAAAATCAGAATTACACTTGATAAACCTAATATGATGTATGAATTCTTTATCACTGCCAGATATTGATCCCTTGATTCTTCGACGACCACAGTCCAGCCTTCTCCCATGTAATCCACAGAATCGAACATTTTGCTATAACCACCAATCATCTGCCTGTCATCTTTGGTTTCATATTCGATGACCCCATCCTTAGAACTGAACCCTGAAAGTGGCAGATCATCATTCGCTCTAGAGAATATCATTTTTTTATCTGGATGCACTATATACATCCCAAACGGATTCAAGAGATATATGTTCAGTTTTTTATTTGTAGAGATCTTATCCGTAATATCCCAGAGATGATCCAAAGGATATTGTATCGAGACTACTGCAGTGATATTGCCATCTGTCGATCTGATCGGAGCAAGATAATTTATAACTGGTAAACTTTTGTCCAATATCATGTGGGCGTTTGATACCACAACAGAACCATCCCGAGCCTTCTTGAACCAGTCTTTCTTTCCGAACTGATCATGGTAACTATACGTTGTCGAAGAGATCACATTCCCATCCAGGTCCAGGACAACGATATCATCATAGATCCCATAAGTCTCTTGTATAAGATTCAATGAATCTAACAATTCCCCAGATAAATGTGTCTGCACATTGAATGAATGACTATTTGCGATAAATTGTACATCATCATATCCACGCGTCAACACACGTTCGATCTCATTCTTTGTATTGATCGCCAATGAATTCAATGCCTGCTGCCTATCAGTGGTCAGATAATTTGTTATATATAGGATATAAAACCCTGCAAGAAATGTGCTCATCAATAGTATCACAAAAGTGAAATATAAGATCAATTTAGTGCGAAGTTTCATCTTTTATTGCTCCGATTTGATCAGTTCCGACCAGATCGAATTGATCCCAAAAGAGCCCGTCTCAGACTGAGTGTCCCAGGATTCGAGCTTACTCATGATATCTGGTTCCGGATATATCCTTTTATCAGCAAGAGTCTCAGGAGAAATAAATCCACCTTCGATAGATCTTTTATTTGGATTGCCATATCCAGTGTATTCAGTTATACGGGCCTGGATATCCGGCCGCATCACATAATCTAAAAACTTCTCTGCCAGGTCTTTGTTTTTCGCGGCAATCGGGATCGCGATACAGTCTACATAATAATCAGACCCTTCTTTTGGCACAAAATAGTCTATATCAGGATTCTCATCCAACATCATGACCGCATCACCGCTATATGCTGGTGCGATCCATATCTCTTCATTGATCATCATGTCAGTTATATTTTTCCATGAGAGATAGCCGATAATCAATTGTTTCTGTTCAAGCAAGATGTCTTTAGCCTCCAAAAGCTGTTCATCACCTCGCGAGTTGATTGAATACCCAAGATATTTAAGAGCCATGCCGACAACAAGATTGGGTGAATCAAAAGTCGCTATCCTGTCAGAATACTTTTCATTGAACAACATCTGCCAGCTATAAGTGATATCTTCTTTTTCAATAAATTTAGAATTATATGACAATACGGTTGTACCCCAATCATAAGGTATAGAAAATCGGTTATCTGGATCAAACGATTGATTAAGGTACCGTTCATCGATATTTTCCAGATTTGGTATATTTGTCTTATCTATTTCGGCCAATAATTTCAGATTCCAAAGTGAATATAACACTTTATGGGTCGGAAAGATCAGATCATATCTAGATGGATCTGATTCTAAAGCCGAGACTATCCATTCATCATCATCAAAATATTCCTGTGTCACATCAACACCATATTCTGCTTCAAAATCAGTGATGACATCTTCGGGCAGGTAATCTTCCCAATTATAGATCTTCAGTTCTTTTATCTGTTGTTGATCATCATCAGTATCGGTGCTATCTGCACAGCTGACAAATGCGAAACATGCGATGATCAAAAAAAACAGATATACCTTCAAATATTTCATGTGATTCACAGTATTACAATTCAAGATATAGGCTTTATCACCCTTTGAAAAAAGGAACATCTTATTCTCCCGAGAGGATAGAGAATGGTTCAGAGCATGCTGCCAAAGAAAGCCGAGACAAATCTACGGACGATAAAAAAGAGCACGATTGCGCAGAACATTATCCCCGGAGCGTATTTCAGCCCGTACTTCTCCTTTCCTTCGGCGATCACGCCAATAAGCATGCTTGCAAGGATTGATATCGCGACAAGCATGACCAATGAAGTTACTATGAGAAAGTCCGGAGTCAAAAGCACCTCGCCTGCGAATATCGATAGTTCTGAGCCTGCATCACCTATCGCATTGTCTGCTTGCATATTGTTCATGACCTCGACAAAATGTATAGAGACTGCCTGGAGCAATGGCGCGCCGATGATGATCGTGAACACAATAAGCATAGTATACATCTTTGTGCTTGTGTTCAGCTCTTTTTTCAACACGCGCGTCGCAAGGATATCTTTTGCGAGTTCCTCTAGCAGAAGGACAAGTCTCCCTCCGGCCTTAAGGGATGAGACAAATAATTTGACGGCACGATCAAGGCTAGGCGATTGGATGCGTTGTGTGATATTCAATAAAGCGTCATTGAATGATCCTGATCCGATAGATTTTGCGACTGCGATATTTATCTCTTCAGAGATCGGTCCGAATTCTTTCCTTGCTGAAGACCTAAGTGCCTGCACTGGAGTCATGCCAGCCTTCACATTCGCAGCGACAAGTTGCAGTATGTCTGGAAGCACTTTCTCAGTCCTTTCCCGCCTGTCTTCGACTTTGAAGTATATCGACAGATAGAGCATGAATTGCACAAGGATGAAGAAGATGAAGCTTATGCTCCATATACCGACACTAAGTGTCACTGTCTTCGCTTGCTGATCCATCAAACCATCTCCGACTGGCAACCGGACATGGAAGACAGACATGGCAAGGATGAAGATGAGCATCACAAGGAGTCCTAGGACTGCTGCAGATCCGATGACATAATCTGCATTCTGCCTCTCGCCTGAATACATGAGCATCTGCGCGATCTTTTCCCTATGCCGTCTTGGAATGATCCTGGCAGCACTCGTGTATAATCTTTGCTTCAATCTCATTTTACATATTAGCGATCGGTCTCCTTGCCTTGATGAATCCTATCAGCGCATATTGAATCAGAAGAGTAAGCACCAAAAATCCGATGAACATTCCTGGTGTGATACCAAGTCCGACAAAAGACGACAGTATTATCATCATAGTCGAACCTATCGTTGGTATCGCGACAGCAAAAAGCATATACACAAGCGACCAGAGGTTCAATTCTCGTGAATAGCTTGCGATCCGAGTCCGTTGGTCCTGTGTCAATTCATTGATTATCGATTGTAGTGCTCCTTCAAGGCTTGCTCCGGCTTTGAGCACACTGACTAGCTGCCAGATAGTCTTTCTTAAGTATTCAGATTTGGATCTGATCGCCATATCCTCAAGTGCCGTCTCCATTGGAGTACCGACACGTATCGATCTCACTGTCTTTACGAACTCTTCGCTCGCAAGGCCATACCCACGTGATGAGATCGTTATCATAGCATTATAAAGAGAGATTCCCGATCTGATCTGCAGTAAAAGATCCTTTAGAGCGAACACAAGATTCTTGTCGACCTGCTCGGCTTTCTTCCCTGCCATGATCGAGGGATATCGACAGACAAGGACGAATATGAAGAAAGCCATGGCAGACCCGAGCACCATACCAAGAACGGCAGCGTCAAGCAGATTATCTTTACGAAGCATGATCAAAGGAATAAACAGTCCAGACATGGCCAAAAAGACAACAAAAGAATTCAGTGCCGCAGCACACAGATAGCTATCTTGGTCGACATGTATATCTGCTTCAGCGAGATCATAACGCAGCCCTGGAAAAAATCTTTCAAGCCAACCACCGATAAATGATATCCTATGCGTTGCCTGGGCAGTACGTCGCAATGGAAGAAACATGAACGGGATCTTTATCTTCATTTCTTTCCACCAATCTTTCCGAAGATTTCTTCTGGCTTCTTTCCAAGGTTGATTAGACGGACAAGCTCAGCGGCCTCTCGATAATACATACCAAAGACCTTTCCAACAGAGTCTACATCATTGACACCATTATCAAGCATCCATTTCAATATCTTCTCTTTTTCTTTCAATTCGTCTTTCATCTCATCAGGCGTCATCCCCGTATGCATATTCAATTCTTCCATAAGGCGGATGCTCTCATTCGCTTTCTCAAAAGTATCTGTCCTTGGCCGCCATCGGTATAGATAATTTACCTCAAGCTCATTGTTCCCAGACAAGACTTCTGCAAGCTCAAGCATCCTTCGCATACCTTTCCTTCTGTCTCTATATTGGACCAATATCAGATGAAGCGCTTCTATCTCTGATTTAGGAATATTCAATGGTGGTTCAAGTAAACGTCTCTGGACTTGCGCCACCGTGTCTGCGTGCATCGTGCAATAGACAGAGTGACCAGTATGCATCGCCTCAAACATGGTCTCTGCCTGTTCTTTCTTTCTCACTTCTCCGACAATGAGCCTGTCAGGACGCATCCTAAGTGATGCGACCATGAGATCAAGCATCGAGATCCCTCCTTGTCCTTCGGCATTCGGATTCTTTGTGCTTAATGGGACCCAGTTTTTTCTAAGGGCGCTTGGCAATGCGAGCTCTCTTGTATCTTCGATAGACAATATCCTCTGTTTTGCCGGAATAGAAGAGCAGATAGCATTCAGCGCGCTGGTCTTTCCTGAAGCAGTCCCACCAGCGACAAGAATATTGAGTTCATATTGCACAGCAAGCCATAAGAGCGCCGCGATCTCTATCGACATGCAATTCACTTCGGGATCTATCAGCTGGACAAGATTCCATGGATTTCGTGAGAACCGTCGGATGGTGATCGTGTTTCCAGAACTTGAGACAGGAAACAATGTCGCAGCGGCCCTGTCACCGGTCGGCATATACGCATCCATTATGGGATGCAACGAATTTATCTCACGCCCTGCCTTTCTTCCTATCTGCGATACAAAATTATATGTCTCTTCCTCATTATTGACATAGTGCGTCGTCTCAAGCCAGCCTAATCTCTTATGATATACAAGCATAGGATGATGAGACGAATTTATCGCGATCTCTTCTAGGAAATCATCGCCTAAGATGATCTCCATCTCGCCAAAACCATACATCTGATGATAGATAAGACCACTGAACATATCGATTGTCGGACTGTCGATATCTGGGAATTTTGTCACGACAGCCGCTCTTGCCTTAGATAGCAGAAATACTTTCTGGTCTTCCACTTTCTTTGGATCTGTGCCATCCAAAGTATCGATCGGTAGATTCTCAGATAGATCAAGCAAGACACTATTTAACATTGCCATCGTGCCTGTCCCGATTGTAGGCAGGATGACATCATATATTGGAAGATCATTTCCCGATACATCCCAGATATTTATCTTCGCTTTCACCGAATCGATATCGACAGAATAGCTCTGCAGGAGTGAACGTTTCTTTGGCAATTCAAATGTGTCATCTACTGGATCAATATCTGAAAGAAGCTCGATGATTGGATCTGCGAATATATTGGTTGGATATTTGAGATTGACAACCTTATGTTCATGAAGATAATGCGACCAGTATTCTGCTGATTTTTTGCTTATCCCAAGGCTTTTGGCTAAAACTGTAAGCTTCATGATACCATTGTGCTGTCGCAACATGACAAGAAGCTTATCTGCGATTGTCTGCATGATCTTTTCCTCCCAGTTTGATATCTTATTATATTATAGGGAAATTAAATTGATATTTTATTCACCTTTTGTGGAGAATAGCATTACTTTTCTGCGATAATGATCGCGCCTTCCTTTGAAAATTGACCCATTGGGGAAATGATAGTCACATTGCCTCCGACTATCTCGATCCCATCAACAGGTGATGCGAGATCTATCCGAAGATCCAAGATATCCACCGAAAGATCAAAGCCTTCGACGAGCAGCATCGGTTTTTCCATGTGCTTACCAAAAGATACAGATACATTAGCACCACTCGCGAATCCGATGGAAAAGGGGTCATTTTCAATCATCGGATCGAGATCCGCCCCCATATGTGTTCCCCCTGTCGGATGTTTTATCTGCACATCGACAGCGCACCCACCATTACCAGATGGATTCATGGAAGATATATTCAGGGAAGTATCATTAAGAAACAAGACAAGTGTGACACTGGAAACAGAAGCGATCCCATCACCTGAGATCATGAACGACCCCAGGTCGACAACCACATCCAGCTCAAATGGCGAGATAGTGAATGAGTTATTGAAACCGATTAATTCCACATCGACATTATTATGCAGGGAATAATACTCCTCGATGAAATCTTCATATTCATTGAATATGCTGGAATAATTTCTTGTCTGTGAAAGACCAGTGAGATTCATGCGAAATGAAGCAGTAGGGTATATCGTCATATCTTTGACTTCAAACAGTATCAGATCCTGATAGATATGGTCTGTAACATCATCCATGACAAAATTTATCTTATCCGCAGAGAAAGATGCAAGAGCGAGCTCAAAATACCTAAGATTATTATTTGAATATGCGATAGATGACATAAGCGCTCCTGATAACAACAGGAATGCAGTGATTGTGTAGATGAACGCTTTTTTATTCAACGTATCCACACCTCCATCAATGCGTATCTGATTCTTGAGTCTGTATCGATAAATGTCCTGATATGATGCACAGTATCATTTGATGACAGACAACCTGATCGTCGTGATGATATCAACACATCATGACCTGGCGAATAGATGACACAACTCGCACAGATCTGTGGTGGAAGACCATCAAGATAAGATCCGATCCCACTTGGATCCCCAGATACGATGGTCGCCCTTAACATCCCTGTCTTTTCCAGGACAGTCAGAGCATCCATGCCGAAAAAGGCAAGATTGTTCCTTGAATTTATGCCTGTATCTGTCTCACCGAGGAAGAACAGACAAGCAAGAAGCATAGCGCCAGCTAGGATGATACACAGAAGCGAATCAAGTGTGAATACTATTCCTTTTTTGATATCTTTCACCTCTTCCACACTTCCAGCACAGCTCGCGCGAGATCGCCATCTAAGATGCATTCTCTGCTAACAACAATCACCTCTGAGGAATTGCTGTCTGGAACCAGACCAAAGGAAGCATCAATTATATACCCTTCATCGCCCATGACAGACACTTCGAATCCGAATTCATAGTCAGGGCCAAGTATCCCGAGAATCTCTTTCACTGAATTGTAATCCAATGCTGAAAGATCATTCAATTTTGTGCGGTTCACAACAAGATACTCATCGACAAGACCAAATGAATAGATATCATCGGTCGGATACTGTGTCCAGTTCTCAGGCAATCCCTTTGTTTCCATCAAGAGACTCATTGTTCGTCCGCTCATTGTTTCCATATCAATCCTTTGTTCTTCAGAATGTGCCTTATCTCTTTGGAATTGCCAAAGCATCATGGATGAACTCAAGACTGATGCGAATATTATCGATGCGATCACCATATCAAGAGTGAATATCTGGCCCTTATCCAATTATGATCACCCCGCCATGATTTGTCAGCTGATATGAGCCATCAGAGAGATTGGCCAATGATCCATCGACTGAAGAAGTGCAAAGAGTGCTTGCGTAATGCTTTTGGTCACCATCACTACCCCAGGTTATCTGGACAAGACGATGCGCAGGCAGCACTTCTATCTGATATGCGACATTACCCTTAAGAGTGCCAGGAAGGACGACTGATGCAGTTGTGCCCGACCCGC
>Ga0066641_10000684_pt1 | contig 15394 bp, 16 predicted proteins | sample CryGeyCG2114_065_FD_59509 | JGI IMG/M metagenome (GOLD analysis project Ga0066641, IMG submission 59509) | Groundwater microbial communities from aquifer - Crystal Geyser CG12_big_fil_rev_8/21/14_0.65 | ecosystem: Environmental > Aquatic > Deep subsurface > Groundwater | place: USA: Utah: Grand... | reverse complement strand
AAAATGTGGATTCAAGGGGCTGCAAGGCATCCCCATTTTTTGCAAGTCTTTGATAATAATAGCGTGCTTCACTTATAGTATTACATTCAAGCCAAATAGAAAGTGAATTGCCTTGCACCAAACTGTGCTCTCCAACGAGGTCTGTTCCCATCAGCTTAAAATGATGGGTCTTAATGGAAGCCTGAAGAATGTAGCTTTGCATTTCAGGATTCAATTGGCTTCCCAACGGTGAGTCACCGAGGGTCTGAAACTGAATTTCACCACCAAAGCACTGATGGTAAAATGTCATCGCCTCACGACAATTGCCGTTAAACGTGAGGTATATACCCAGCTGACACATGTTTTGTCAATTCCTTTTCCCCTTTAAGTAAGCCAACAGGGCCATGGCATGTCCGTGCCCTAAATCGAATTCATCTTTGAGCCAATCCGTGATCGTTGTCGCCTTTATGCCTTTAATGATTTCACCATTCTCGGTAAAGCCTTTGGTCTCGGCCATGGCGCTGAAATCTTCAAGACGCTTTCCTGTCTTCGATTGAATATTATCCAAATAGGCTTGAAATGACATATTGAAACGTTTTAAGTTGAATCAATTTTTCTCGGTGTAGGCCTTAAAGTTATCGAGTATGGCCTGCCAACCATCGCGCTGCATGTCTATGGGATTTTCGCTTTCAGGATCAAAGGTTTCTACGATCTCTGTACTTCCTTCTTTCTCTTCAAAAGTGATTTTCACGGTTCTACCATCCTCCATGGTATAGGCAATTAACTTATGATGGATGACTTCATCATAGATTCCTCCAAAATCGAAACCGAAACTGCCATCTTTGGCTTCCATTCTTGTGGTGAATTTACCACCTGTTCTTAAGTCATTTTCAGCGCTTGGGGTATGCCAATCGTCCGATGCGCTGCACCATTGCGTAATGTGTGCTGGTGTTCCCCAAAAATCCCAAACTTTGTCGATGGGTGCGTTTACGGTAGCTTGTATGGTGATCTTTTCCATGTCTTTATTTTAAGGTTTTCAATAGATTACATTACAAATATCTCAATTCAATTTTATTTACAAGAGGGGGGATACCGACACTTTAAAGGGTTGATTCCGCCAATCTTTTATTTTACTTTTAAGCATGAAAACCGTTTCGATATTTGTTCCTGAGTCATCTGTAATGGAGGCAGTAGCTGACCCTCGCTATATGTTTACCGCTGCAAATCAGTTTCTGCAAGCAGCAGAAAAGACACCCCTTTTCAATGTGCAATTGGTGGCATTAACGAAAGAAGTAAGGCTGCATGGCGGTGTATTCTCCGTCCATGCGGATAAGCTGATTGGAGAAGTTAAGCAAACCGACTTGATCATTATTCCTGCGCTTTTCGGTGATATGAAAAATGCAGTAGAAGTAAATCAAGAGGCAATCCCATGGATTATTGAGCAACATAATAATGGGGCAGAAGTGGCTTCTCTTTGCTTAGGCGCATTTTTGCTAGCGTCTACAGGTTTGCTTAAAGACAAAAAGTGTTCAACACATTGGGCTTATTATAACGAATTTAGGACCACCTTTCCAGATGTAGAAATTATGGATGGGAGTATTATTACCGAAGAGAAAGGCATTTACTCAAGTGGCGGAGCCAATTCTTATTGGAACTTGCTCCTTTATATTCTCGAAAAATATGCCGATCGCGATACTGCTATTTTAGCCTCCAAATATTTCGCTATTGATCTTGACCGCAGCAGCCAATCTTCATTTGCCATTTTCAATGGACAGAAGGACCATAATGATGAAGCGGTTAAACTGGCACAGCAATATTTAGAAGAGAATTTCCAAGAGAAAGTCTCTGTGGATGAAATAGCAGATCATGTGGCGGTAAGCCGAAGAAGTTTTGAACGAAGGTTTAAACTAGCCACTGGAAACACCATTTTAGAATACCTGCAACGCATTAAGATTGAAGCGGCCAAACGTAGTTTTGAATCCAGCCGAAAAAACATCAATGAAGTCATGTTTGATGTGGGCTATACCGATACCAAAGCTTTTCGTAATGTATTCAAGAAAATTACTGGACTCACCCCGATTGAATACCGAAACAAATATGCTAAGATGGAGATGGCCAGTGCTTAGGCTTTGATGGTTCCATTTCGATATAAATTCAAAGCTTGATGGAGTAATGGTCCAATGGCTTTAACAGGAAGGTCTTGTAGTGGATCAACCCTAAAGATTTTCATTCTGGAACGCGTACCCGCTTCTAAATCAGGGTGATCGAGGTGTTTTCCTTCTACAAAAAGTACGTAGGGCGCTTTCGTTTTTTTATCCGTCCACAGATAACAGAAGACCTTTTTCTTGTAGCAAAAGCATGGCATTCCATATTTGCGGGTTTCGCTTACCTGCTCATCTTGCCCCAGAATAATCCTTCTTAAGGCCAACAAACAGCCTTTTGTAGGCTCTTCCTGCACTAAGTAAAAATCCTCAGGGCTCTGCATGGCTTAGGCAATTCTAGCCAACCTTTTTTTGAAATGGGCATTGATCAAAGCTTGAAAAACGAAGATCAAAATGAAAATGAAACGCGCCAAAGCGGGGAAAACAAAAGCTACCAGGCCTGCAATTACCCATACCACAAATGAATTCAAAGCCCTCATCTTTTCCCATTGCCCAGTGATCGGGTCAATAGCGCCAGAAGGCTTCACCTTTTTGACCACATAGCGCACGATCAAATAATTAAAGAGACCAATGGCAGAAAGATTGAAACTGTAAAAAATGAAAGGACCCGATAGGTCAAATCCATTCACGTAAAATGAGGTAGCAAAGGGCATCAGCACCACAAAAAGAAGAAGAAAAATATTTAGCCAAAGGAGTTTTATGTCAAAATCTTCAACGTAACTCATAATGCGCAAATGGGCAATCCAATACACCGCTGTGACCAAGAAGCTCACCACCAAACCAATGAAATTGGGCATTAAACCTGAAAGAACGCCCCAAGTGCCTTTTGCTGCAACCACTTGGTAGGTTGGAATGGCGACTTCCAAGACCAGCAAGGTCATGGCGATGGAAAATACTGCATCTATAAAACTAATGATCCTTCCTCTTTCGAATGATGTTCTGCGCATTGTTCTGGGTTAAGCTTAAAAGTAATAAGAAATGCTTTACGGCTTGATTATGCCAAAGAAATTTTAGACATGTTCACGTTGACATAAAAAAAATACCGACCAAAAAAGCCGGGCCATGATTCCAAAGTTTATCCAATATCTTTAGTTCATGGGGAAAATCACCTTCCTGCCAAAATCAAATCCACAATCATCTTTAACAGACTCAGCCATGCGGACATTTAAAACTTACTTCTTCGCCATAATCATTGGCCTTTTCACCATTAACCAAGCCCTTTTTTCTCAAGAAAAGAAAGTACTCACCTTAGCCGACTACGGGCAGTGGAACAGCATCAGAAATGCTTCCATTTCGCCCAATGGGCTTTGGATGACCTATTCGTATGTGCCAAATGAAGGCGATTCAAGACTTTTTATCCGCAAAATTGAAGGCGATACCGTGCGAAGCGTCATCAATGGCAAGCAAGTCGATTTTTCTTTGGACAATACATGGGTGGCCTACCTTTCTGACCTGCCAGAGAAAGAGGCTGAAAAGCTTAAAAAGCAAAGCAAACCAGTCGCGAGCAGGCTGGAGCTGTACCATCTTGTCACCAACGCGGTGACTGAAGTGGAAAATGCTGCTTCTTTCAGCTTTTCCAAGGCTTCCAATTACATCGCCATCCATAAAAATCCCGCTGACCGCAAAGCAGAGCACAAAGGAAGTGACCTTATTCTGAAGGATTTAAAAGGCAACCAAAGCTTGAATATCGGTAACGTGTCCAGCTATGCCTTTAATGAGGCAGGTACCCTTTTTGCCTATTTAGTGGATGCCGATGGCGACAATGGCAATGGCATTTACTTGGTTGATCTGAGCAATCACCGCACCTGGGCCATGCATACGGGGTCATATTCCTACAGCCAGTTGACATGGAATGAAAAAGGAAATCAATTGGCTGCCCTCTATGGCAATAAGCAGGAAGGGAATGTGGAAAGAGAAAATACCCTTTATTGGGCATCTAACCTTAGTGCAGGCATGTCGGCTTTGAACGGACAACAGACTTATGCCCCTGAAAGCGACCCGAAATTCCCACAAGAAATGGTCATCAGCGAATACAGCGGCCTTACTTGGAATGAAAGCAATACACAGCTTTTCTTTGGTGTAAGAGCGCAGGAAAAGGAATTGAAAAAGGAAGATGAGTTAAAAGCTAATGTAGATGTTTGGCATTGGAAAGATGAGCGCGTACAATCTGTTCAAATGATTCAAGCGGGTAGAGATCGCAGGGCGACTTTTACTGCGGTTTTGAATTTAGCTGATAAGAAATTCTTCCAACTAGAAAACGAAGACATGTCTAATGTCAATTACAGCAAAAAGACGGCTTGGGCGTTGGGCCAATCCGATACAAAGTACCGTGGTGATGTAAACTTGCCCGGCAATTTCGATGACTTATACGCCATCAATACCACCACAGGAGCAAAGACCTTGATCACCGAAAAGCTCTATTGGAAATTGGGGCTATCGCCAAATGGGCAATGGACGCTCTTTTCACGCAATGGCGAAGTGTTTGGCTACAATTTCAACAGTGGAAAAACCACCAATTTGAGCAGCAAAACAGGTCTCAATTTTGAAAATAAGGAATTTGATACCCCCGTTGAAAAACCGACTTATGGTGTTGCCGGCTGGTCGGCTGATGGGGAATGGCTAATGCTCAACCACAAATACGACATTTGGGCGGTGGCTTTGAACTCCGACAAAGCGCAAAACCTAACGCAAGGACTTGGCAATGAAGGCGAAATCCGTTTTAGACTTACACAATTAGATCCAGAAGCCGATAGCTATGACCTAAAACAAGCTTTGTTACTTTCTGCCTATGGCGAATGGACCAAAAAATCAGGCTATTACTCCGTGCAAATGGGTAAGCAGCCCAAAGTATTGCGTTACGAAGATAAAATGATCGGCCGTCCGACAAAGGCCATTGTGGCCAATACCTTGATGTTTACGGAGCAAACTTTTGAGGAGTTTCCTGACTACTGGGTGGCCGATTTGTCATTCAAAAACCCAAAGAAAATCACGGAAGCCAATCCTCAACAAGCGAATTACAAATGGGGTAAAAGAATTCTAGTGGATTATACCGATCAGCGTGGACATAAATTACAAGCGACTTTGGCCTTACCAGCCGATTATGAAACGGGCAAAAAGTACCCGATGGTGATGTACTTCTACGAGAAAATGTCTCAAAGACATCATCAATACTCAATGCCTACTTACGATGACCGACCGCACATGTCTACCTTTGCGAGCAATGGCTATTTGGTGTTGATGCCCGACATCGTTTTTGATGAAGGCAAACCAGGTTCTTCGGCTTTGGACGATGTAACAAGTGCCGCCAAAGAAGTCATCAGACTCGGTTATGCCGATCCAGAAAACATTGGTTTACAAGGTCATAGCTGGGGTGGTTATGAGTCTTCCTTTATATTGACACAAACCGATATGTTCAAGTGCGTTGTCACTGGCGCTCCGTTGACCAACTTGATCAGCATGTACAATATTGCTTACAAAGCCTCAGGCAGTTTGAATGGTCCAATCTTGGAATGGTCGCAAGGCAGAATGGGAGTGAGCCCTTGGCAAAATATGGAGCTGTACCGCAGTCAATCACCCATCCATCATGCCCAAAATATAAAAACTCCTTTCTTGATTTTGCATGGCACTGCCGATGGCGCGGTAGATTGGAACCAAGGTCTGGAGTTTTACTCCACCGCCCGCAGATTGGGCAAAGAGGTGATCCTATTGTCGTACCCAGATGAACCCCATCATTTGGGCAAAGAAGACAATCAAAAGGACTTCCAAATCCGGATGAAGCAATACTTCGACCATTTCTTAAAAGGCACTGCCGCCCCTTTATGGATGACCCAAGGCATTCCTCAAAGTGATAAAAAGCGCGTTGGGCCAGAAGTAATGGGAGGGGAGAAGTAGGATTTTAGGCTGGATAACTTTAAAAAGATAAAAAAGGGGCTGATAAAGCCCTTTTTTATGGACTTTCTGGGTTAGACTGAGGAACCGTAATGCCAGCAGAGTTTCATTAGCTTTTTGCGGGTGATGAAATGGCCCTTTTTTGAGGTGAGGATCGCGAGGGAACAGCCTTTGCAAATATGTTACTTATATAAACATTCAATATTTTAAAATAAATATTTCTATTTAGTTATATTTAAACTTCATCTAGTGAAAAGCAATTGAAAGGAGCTATCATGAGTACATTTAATAAAGCATTTAAAGGAGAGCTGGTGGCGCAAGATGCGAATGATGTGCCTGCTGAGGTGTTGTCGGAACGGGTGAAGAAATCCCGAAGGGATGAAACTATGCTAGAAAAGAAATCAAAAGCCAAACTCAAAACCCCGAAGGGGTGATATATTCAGAGAAATAAAAAGAGACAAACAATGCCAGGAACATTTACCCAATTATACATTCAAGTGGTATTTGCCGTAAAAGGCCGTCAAAATCTTATTGCCAAAAGCTGGAAAGACGAGCTTCATAAATATATTTCGGGCATTATCACCAACAAAGGGCATAAAGCGATTATTGTAAACGGAATGCCCGATCATGTTCATCTATTTATAGGCCTTAAGCCATCAATGGCTTTGAGCGATTTAGTGCGAGATGTGAAAAATAATTCATCAAATTTCATCAATAAAAATAGATGGGTATCAGGGCGTTTTTCTTGGCAAGAAGGATACGGTGCCTTTTCTTATGCCCACTCGCAAATTGATCAGGTTTACAATTACATTTTGAACCAGGAAGAGCATCATCGAAATACAAGCTTCAAACAAGAATACACCACCTTTCTACGCAAATTTCAAATTAATTACGATGATCAATATTTGTTTGATTGGTTGGAAGATTAATGTCACCCCTTTGGGGTTCAGATTCATAACTTCATGAACTACTATAAAAAGTCCACCCCTTCGGGGTTGATATAAATACAAGAAACATTCATGTACTTATACAACATTAACAATACCAGACTCAAAGAAGTCGCCCAACTGCCGCTGGCTCTATTGAATAAAACTTTTAAAGTAAAGTTGGTGGCCCAAGGTGAGAGAAATTAGCAGGCAGGGTTGTTGTTTGAGCGGGCCGAATAAATCCCGAAGGGATGAAACTATGCTAGAAAGAGTTCAAGATCAAAAACCCCGAAGGGGTGACATCTGAAGAAATAAAAAAAGACAGACAATGCCATGGACATTTATCCAATTAATCATTCAAGTGGTATTTGACGTAAAGGGCCGTCAAAACCTTATTGCCAAAAGCTGGAAAGACGAGCTTCATACATATTTCCTGGTATCATCACCAACAAAGGTCGCAAAGGGATTTTAATAAACGAACCCCCTTCACAATCCCACCAAAACAGGAGCTTGGTATGCAATCCATGTATCCCTTACTTTACTTATTTTACATTTAAACAGTCATACATATATTCACAAAATACCATTAAGTAGGTATTGACTTTCTAGGTTACTATTTCTAGCTTGTACGAGTTAAACATGTGGGTAGCTCAAAGCTGAGCCATAAAATGTTTAACGACCAGCGAGTAAGAATTTTTTAAACCAAAACGCACTATGACTACATTCACACGCAAAAATGCTTGGAATCAAGGGGGTACCTTTGATAATCCAGACTTGCTTTGGTACGCCAAAGGAGTAAAAGAAATGATGTCGAGGCCCTTAAACGACCCCACCAGTTGGTGGTTCTATGCCGCGATTCACGGACAGTATATTGTTGATAATGACGGCTCTGGCCCTCCGCCTACAGGCTACCCCAATTGGGCATTTATTCCTGGCCCACCAGCAGTGCCTACCACGCCATTGCCATCCCCAAGTATAATCTCACAATACTGGAACCAGTGTCAACATGCTGGGTGGTTTTTTCCTCCATGGCACAGAGGGTATTTGTATGCGCTTGAGAATATCCTTCGGGGGATTATCGTAAGCCACGGAGGGCCAAGTGATTGGGCTTTGCCGTACTGGAATTATCTCAAGAAGCAAACCAATCAATATCAAATGCCACCAGCATTTGCCAGCCAGACCTTACCCGATAATACGCCAAATCCTTTATTTGTGAATGCCAGGTATGGGCCAAATGGCAATGGAAATATTTACGTGCCAATCCCACCCGTCAATCAAAACTGTCAACAGGCCACAGCCTACACGAACGAATATGGGGGAGGGGTAACAGGTTTTGACCACTTTGACAGCAGCACAGGACGCTTGGAGAATAATCCTCATAACTACGTCCATGGATTTGTGGGCGGTGCTTCTGGGCAAATTGGAGGCTTAATGGGAGATCCCGGTTTAGCAGCGCTTGATCCGATTTTCTATTTGCATCATAGCAATATCGACCGATTGTGGGCTGCTTGGAATGCTGCGAGTAATAGTAATCCTACGGATACTGCATGGTTAAATGGCCCTACAGCCAGTGGCGATAGGAAGTTTTACATGCCCAAACCAGACGGAACTGCATGGCAGTACACGCCAGAAATGGTAAATACCACCAGCCAATTGAACTACACTTATGACGATATAAGTATTTCAGCACCAGCTTTGGTGAGTAAAAATGCCATGAGATTACGTAAATTGGGTGTACCGCTTCAAAACATCAGTAAAGAAAGCCAAATGGAAAGCAAAGCAACGCCAGAATTAATCGGAGCCAGTACAGCCTCAATGAATTTAGGTGCAGCTGGTGCCAATGCGGTAGTAAAACTGGACGCTTCAGGTTTACAAAAAGTGAAAAGCAGTTTGCTCAAAGCAGCAGAAAATGAAAAGCCAGATGAAGTGTACCTTCAGCTCGAAGGGGTAAAAGGTACGGCAGATGCCAATATGTACACCGTATCGGTCAATCATCAGTATGCAGGACATATTTCTCTTTTTGGTTTAAGAGTAGCTTCGGCCAAAAAAGGGCACCATGCAGGCGCTGGTCTTACGATTCGACTGGATATTTCTTCTATTGTAGATGAACTCCATCTTAATGATGAGCTTAAAGATTCGCTTGAAGTAATTATTCAACCTGTTGGATCCACACTTATTGATGACCAATGCACCATTGAAAGAATAAGTGTCTACAAGGTGAAAAAATAATAGGCAGGTGGGACTATCATATCGAGTAAGAATTGCGATCACACTTGTTATTATTGCGATAAGCCTATTGGTCTGGATAGTGTTATTCACAAACAATCATCATGACCTGACTATGGAACATAGTCAGGTTATACTATGTGGTCTGAACGTTGAGGAAAGCGAAATGTCAATGAATTTCGGATCGTTTTCATCGCAGATGATGGCTTGGTGTTTAATGGTGATTGCCATGATGTTGCCTAAACTGATCATGCCCGTGCGTTTTATTTTTATGCGCAGCCTAAAACGTGTCCGAGTACTTTTCTCCTTACTTTTTGTGCTTGCTTATTTGGCTGTATGGATGTTTGCTGGCGTATTTTTGATCACCGCCATCACTTATATTAAACAGCTATCGCCCATGTCGTTTATGCCTGCGCTAGGCGCATTGATCCTTGTTTTGGCTTGGCAGTTTTCGCCCATCAAGCAGCGTTTTTTAAATCTTGGGCATGAGCACCGGAACCTTGCAGCCTTTGGTTGGCCAGCAGTGCGTGATGTGCTTCATTTTGGAGTGATGCATGGCATTTGGTGCGTAGGCGCGGGTTGGTTATTAATGTCATTTCCAATGCTTCTGCCTCAAGGCCATATGCTGGCCATGGTCATTGTTGCATTTATCATGATTGGCGAGCACTTGGAACATCCCAGGATTCCCAAATGGCGTTTGAACTTTCGCCTTAGGCTGGTAAAGGCCGTCATCACCCAAACAAGTATAAGGCTTAGGCATTAATTTGCAAGCAGCGGTAAAACTTAATGGATAGTTAAAAATAATAGGGTAAGAGATAGCCTGAGATTTACATTCGTTTTCTATTTCTGATACTCAATTTTAAGGATTTCCCATACAAAATCACCGATTTTGGTGTTAACTATTACTTCATCTCCAACAGTTTTATCAAGAAGCGCTTTGGCCATAGGGGAGTCCATTGAGATATAATTTTTGTTGCCTATTAACTCTTCGTAACCAACAATACGAAGACGATTTTGAAAGCCTTTTTCTTCGTTTTTAATTTCTACCCAAGCACCAAAACTCACTTTTCCTTCTTGGTTGGGGTGGTATTCAATGATTTTAAAGTCATCAATACATTTACGCAAATAACGAATGCGATTATCAATTTCTCGCAACCGCTTCTTGTTGTAATGGTAATCGGCATTTTCTGAGCGATCTCCCAAACTTGCAGCCCATGCAACCTTAGCGGTAACGTCTGGACGTTCAACTCGCCACAAGTGATCATGTTCTTCCCTTAATTTTTGAAAGCCTTCGGACGTAATCATTTGCGAGCGATTGAGCTTTGGTAGCGTTGATTCTGGAATTTTTCGCCTCATAATAACTGACCTTGTTTTGATAATTGTAGCAAGATAATATATGGATAGTTTGTCCGTGCAAAATAATCTACAGAACTATAGTTTGTGTTACACAGAGCTTAACGAGAGCTAAGAACAGTAATGATAAAAGAGAGCGTTTGGTTACCATTATAGTACTGCACACTTTCGCAAAGTCGTTAGCGTACAAGTGACGATAACTGATCTTATTTAACCTCTATTACTTAAATGCATATCACCAGCGCTGCAAGCCTTCTTAACGTTTATGTATGTTATATAATTTATATTATGTTAAATAAGAATTTCAAAGAAAAGGGAGACCGTTTTTGATCTCCCTTCTTCTAGACTATTTACCTTCTAATTCTTCTATTCTTTTCAAGATCGCATCTCGCTTTTCATCCATCTCCAATTGGTCATACACAGTGCTCAATGGATTCATGCTATACACATCATCTGGTTTTAGCTCGATACACTTTTCAAAGTATGGCATCGCCATTTTGAACTTGTCCTTCGCTTCGTTCTTCTTAGCCTCATAAGCTTTATTATCATCAATTAAATTAGCTTCTTTTAAAAGCTCTGCTCCTTGATTAAAATAAGCACTACCAGCAATAAACAAAGCATCACCATAATCCGCTTTGATTTCAATCGCCTTTAAGGCCGAAGCTAAGGCATCAGTGAAGTTATCACTGCTCCATTGTAAGTACGCCAATGTGTAATAAGCCACCTCATCAGCCGAACCTTCGGCAATTGATTTTTTCAAACCATTGATGGCCTCATCTAATTTATCAGCTTTGATCAACACATCAATTTCGTAATCCTTGTACAACTTCTCTTCAGGGAATTTCTCTTGTGCTTTTTTGATCACAGTCAATGCATTGTCTAAATCTTCATTTTTAAGGTAAATGTCGATCATTCCATTGTAAGCATAGGCTGTGTTTTCAAACTCCTCAGTAGATTGGATTACCTTTTGATAATATTTCAACGCTGGCTCGTTCATGTCTGCTGAATATGCGCTATAGCCTGCATAGAAGTCCAAAACGATATTCTCTTGGCTGTCGGCAGATAAGCTGAAATATTCATGCGCTTTGGCATAATCTTCTGTTTCGAAAGCGGCATTTCCAGCACGGTTCAATAACTCTTGCATCAATGCAATTCCATCGCCACCGCCTAAAAATTGGCCTTCACCATTCAAAATCGGCACTGTCATCAGGTCTTCTTTCACTTTTTCACCACCTTTTTCAATCGCTGTAAGAAAATAAGCGTAAGCCTCTCTGGCCAACTCCACATTCGCCTGGTCAGCTTGAAACTGGAATAATTTTGACTTACCTAAAATGGTGTAAACACCCGCATCATCCTTGGTTTCAGGATCGTTTGCACACTGTTCAGCCAAGGTAAGGGCTTCGGCATACTCACCTTTTTTAAAGGCTTTTTCTGCACTTTTTAACACTTTCTTTTGTCCGTATACCCCCGCTACAACACACAGCAGTAGGGCGGTAAAAAATAGCTTTTTCATGATTTGGTCTCTTTTTTTGGTCTAATTTAGTCTTCAGTTTTTATTTCATTGTCTCCATTTTCAGATGTTGGAGCAATATTTTCGTCAACAATCGGCTGTATTTCTTCTACATTCACTGCCGTTGTTTCTACATTGATAATTTTCTCTACTGATGAAATCTCATCGCCTTCGTTTAAGCGAATGAGCTTCACCCCTTGAGTGGCCCTTCCCATTACTCTCATGGATTCCACTGAAATCCTGATGGTAATCCCAGATTTATTGATAATCATTAAATCATCGCTGTCCACCACTTCTTTTATGGCGACCAAGTTACCAGTTTTCTCGGTAATATTAATGGTCTTCACTCCTTTGCCACCACGTTTGGTGATACGGTAATCATCTATCAATGAGCGCTTACCGTAGCCTTTTTCAGATACCACTAGTAAGTTAGCCTCTTCCCTATTGACACATACCATGCCAATTACCCTGTCATCGGCATTGGCCAGCCTTACGGCCCTTACTCCAGCGGCATTTCTTCCCATAGGGCGAACATCGCTTTCATGGAAGTGAATGGCACGGCCAGATTTAGCACCAATAATGATGTGATTGTCTCCATTCGTGAATTTTACCTCCAAAAGGCGGTCTCCTTCATTGATGGAAATGGCGTTAATTCCATTGGTCCTTGGGCGTGAATAAGCTTCTAAAGAAGTTTTCTTGATGGTGCCCTGCTCGGTACACATGATCACGAAGTTATTATTAATGTAGTCCTCATCTTTCAGGTCTTTTACATTAATTACAGCACGTACCTTATCTCCTGATTCTATATTGATCAAGTTTTGAACAGGTCTACCTTTGGCAGTTTTGCTTCCTTCAGGCAGTTCCCAAACTTTTTTCCAGAACACTTTTCCATACTCTGTAAAAATGAGCAAATAATCATGGGTCATACCGGTGAACAAGAATTCGGTATAGTCATCCTCTTTCGAGCCAGCTCCTTTTGAACCTACGCCACCTCTACCTTGCGTCCTGTATTCTGAAAGTAAGGTTCTTTTTACATAACCCAAGTGTGAAAAAGTAATCAACATGTCCTCATTAGGGATCATATCTTCTGCACTGAAGTCTTCCGCAGAATGGATAATGTCTGTTCTGCGCTCATCGCCATAACGATCTCTGATTTCAGTCAGCTCGTCTTTGATGATTTGCATTCTTAATTCTTCCTTCTCCAAAATCTCCTGAAGTCTGGCAATCAAAGCCATGATTTCTTCATATTCCTTTTGAATTTTATCGCGCTCTAGTCCTGTTAACCTTTGCAGACGCATTTCCAAAATGGCTTTGGCCTGAATTTCAGAAAGGTCGAATTTCTCCATCAAGCCGGTCTTGGCCACCTCAGGATCCCTTGAATTTCGGATCAAGGCGATCACTTCATCGAGATTATCGAGGGCGATTAAATAGCCCAAAAGGATATGCGCTCTTTTCTCGGCTTCGTTCAATTCAAACTGTGTTCTTCGAACGACAACATCATGCCTATGTTCTACATAGTATTTGATTAAGTCCTTGAGATTGAGCGTTAAAGGTCGGCCTTTTACAAGTGCTACATTATTCACCCCAAAGCTCGATTGTAGTTGCGTATACTTGAACAAATTGTTCAAAACCACATTGCCAATGGCATCTTTTTTCAACTCGTATACAATGCGCATCCCCGTTCTGTCCGACTCATCTCTTAAATCGGAAATGCCCTCAATTTTCTTTTCGTTGATCAAAGCTGCGGTCTTCTCGATCATGCTGGCTTTGTTCACCATGTAAGGAATCTCCGTAACGATAATTCGCTCCCGACCAGATGGCATGGTTTCGATCTCGGACTTCGCACGCAAAACGACACGTCCCCTACCTGTTTCGAAGGCCGATTTTACGCCAGTATAGCCATAAATCGTTCCTCCCGTAGGAAAATCAGGGGCGGTAACATGCTGCATCAATTCTTCGACCGTGATGTCGTTATTGTCAATATAGGCCATGGTACCATTGACCACTTCTGTAAGGTTATGGGGTGCCATATTGGTGGCCATACCTACCGCAATTCCAGAACTTCCGTTCAAAAGTAAGTTGGGAAGCTTACCTGGCAACACTGAAGGCTCTTTTAAAGAGTCGTCAAAGTTGAATTGAAAATCAACGGTGTCCTTGTTAATGTCTACCAAGAGTTCTTCGGCAATACGTCTTAAACGTGCCTCAGTATAACGCATTGCTGCTGGTGAGTCACCATCAACAGAACCAAAGTTACCTTGTCCGTCTACCAAAGGGTAGCGCAGCGACCACTCTTGGGCCATTCTCACCATGGTATCGTAAACTGAAGAGTCACCGTGTGGGTGGTATTTACCCAGCACCTCTCCTACAATTCTTGCTGATTTTTTATAAGGTTTATTCCAATTGACACCGAGGTCCAGCATTCCGTAAAGTACCCTTCTGTGTACGGGTTTTAAACCGTCTCTTACATCTGGTAAAGCTCTTGAAATAATCACCGACATAGAATAGTCGATGTAGGCTCCCCTCATTTCATCTTCAATATTAATGGGGATGATTGTCTCGTTCGTTCCTTCTGCCATTTACTCTAAAAATACGTGAAATCTAAAGGCAGCAAGATACTAATTAATGTTGGAGAAAAGGCTAAAAATGTCGTCAAATCAGGGCTTTTTCAACCATTTCCTTTTCCGTACTTCACAACTTTTTTCCTGCTCTGACCGAACTTGCCAGTTCTAGGATTTTGGGGTTGAAAAATTGATCTTCCACGGTAAATTCTTCCATTAAATACATGTTCCATTTGTACGCGGTTGGCACCGTGCTTATTTCTTGGGTAAGTCGGGTACTTGATCAATGCCCCGAAGTCCACCGAAAAAATACTAAAGGCATGGGTGGTGGTAATGAACTCATCGGCCAAACTGTATTTTCTCATTTCGAACGAGGGCCTCACGTAGAGTTTGAAGTATTTTGAAATCGTTGATTCGAACATTAGCCCGACATTGAAGAATGGATCGTAGGTAACGAGTTCTTGATTGAGGTGAGCAGCCTTGCTTTTCCAAACCCCACCTGCCAAATCCACCCAAACAGAAAAGTCAACGAATTTGTAGGCGTTATAGGAAATAGAGCCGAACATTTTGGAAGTTGAAATCTTGGTTTGAGGCAAAATAAAATTGCCTACTCTCAAATCAACCTCTTGCGTATGAACAGCATTTCTGAATTTTAAAGTGCCAGTACTGATCCCCGCACCTACTCGCAAAAACTCATCATCTGACATTACCCTGTCACCTGTGGTTTTTAGTTGCAACCTATCCACCCTATTGAAAGAAAAAGTGACGCGCAAGGTCAAAGGGTTTATTCTA
>Ga0066641_10000683_pt1 | contig 15412 bp, 13 predicted proteins | sample CryGeyCG2114_065_FD_59509 | JGI IMG/M metagenome (GOLD analysis project Ga0066641, IMG submission 59509) | Groundwater microbial communities from aquifer - Crystal Geyser CG12_big_fil_rev_8/21/14_0.65 | ecosystem: Environmental > Aquatic > Deep subsurface > Groundwater | place: USA: Utah: Grand... | reverse complement strand
AGAGTTTTTGAGCCAAAGTACGGAAAAAATTGTGCCGCTTATAGGTGCGATTGGAGATAAAGAAGTCGCAGAATCTTTTGAGTTTCTGAAACAAGCAGCAGGCGATAAAACCCTAAAAATCAAAGATATGGTCGGCCCCTTGGCGAATCTTGCCAGACGAGCATTTGACGAATTCGATACTGACAGAGAAAGAAGCACCACCCGCAGAAAGGGCTTTGGCGGCTCGCGCACAGATGGCGAAATAAGCTACTCAGAATTTAGCAGAAAAATTGATGAAATACTCGATTCCCCCGGTGAAGCCATCGCCATGTTTAAGGATGATAGCCTTCTAGGGCGCTTAAAAAGAGATAATGAGATTGAAAAAATTGCGAATGAAGTTATTAGCATCACTGATGGCATCAAACTTCCCGAAGAAACAAAAGCTGAGCTAAAAGCTGAGCTGATGGGAGAATACGTTAACGCCTTAGATATGGTGAACGCCCTCAAGCCAAGCTTTGTGCCGGAATTTCAGGGAATCCCGCGCGCGGCCATCGGTATTATTGAAAAAGAAGCAAAAAACCTTGTCGCAGAAAATTTTGATTCCAACGGCGACAAAGCAATTTCCGTAGACGAATTTAAGCAATCTTACGATGCTTTCATAGCTAAATCCGAACAGGAAGAAAAAGAGTTCGAGGCAAGGATGGAGAAGATAGAAGAATACAGGGAAGAACTTAGGGAGCGAACAGAAAATCTGGAAAGACTTATACAAGCTCATGATGAATTTATGGAAAAACATCCTGATGCAGTGTTACCCCCTCCTCCAACGGAAGAAGAATTGGGGCTAAAAGAGCCTGCAGAGGAAGATAAGCAAGACGAATTGAAAGAGGGTGAAAAACTATCACCAAAACCGGCAAGTGAACTTCCTCCACCACAAAAACCGGTGGGCGAAGGCTTTGAAATCCCTTACACGTGATATTTCGTTTAATCTACTTAAACCGCTAAATTTTCATGAAAATTATTGCCCGCTGTAGTCTCGGCAATTATGCCTGTGCGGATAACAAAATCACCAAAACTCTCAGCATCTTTGCGCTCTTTGGCATATGATAGCAAAATCGGCTTTAGCAACGCCAAAATCTCATCCTCGGTTTGTTCGCGGCGGTATAGCTTGCTCAAACGCTCACCATTATACGCCCCGCCGAGATAGACATTATATTTCCCCGGCCCTGTGCCAACAAACCCAATTTCTGCCAGATACGGACGAGCGCAACCATTTGGGCAACCAGTCATGCGGATGATTATATCATCTTCGGTCAAGCCGCTTTCTTCAACCAGCTTATCCACTAGAGATGGTAGATAACGCTCACTTTCTGCCAATGCCAGCCCACAAGTTGGCAATGCCACACAAGCCATTGAGCTGCGGCGCATTTTTGGCGCGGTAGCATATTCATCCAAGCCATATTCCTTGACCAGCTTTTCAATTTCGGCACGCTTCGCATCGGAAACTTGCGCGATGATGAGGTTTTGATTGGCTGTCATGCGGAAATCACCGTCATGCACTTCGGCAATTGCACGCACGCCTTGTTTTTGCTTACCTTTCAAACGCCCATTGGCGATATACAAAGTCAGATGATGTTTGCCATCCACGCCTTCTGTCCAGCCATATCTATCACCGTTATCATCAAATTTAAATGGCCTTGCTGCGCCGAGTTTGAAGCCTGAACGCTCCTCAACCTCTTTGCGGATAGCATCAACTCCCATACGCTCAACCGTATATTTGAATCTGGCATGTTTGCGCTCTTCACGATTGCCGTTATCGCGCTGCGTTGTCATCACAGCTTCTGCAACTTTCACCGCCTGTTCGGGTGTGCAAAAACCCAAAACATCGGCAGTACGCGGGAATGTTGAGGTATCACCATGCGTCATGCCCATCCCGCCACCAACGGTTATGTTATAGCCGATAATCTCATCATTTTCGATAATCGCGATAAAACCAAGACAGTGAGCATAAATATCCACATCATTGCTCGGTGGGACTGCGATTACGATTTTGAACTTACGCGGCAGATAAACCTTGCCATAAATCGGCTCTTCCTCTTCTTCCTGAGTGACTTTTTCACCATCCAGCCAAATTTCGCGATATGCATTAGTGCGCGGCAAAAGATGCGCAGAAATATCATCAGCCAACTGCAAAGTTTCGGCATGGGCTTTGGAAAGATATGGATTTGGATTGCACATCACATTGCGATTCACATCACCGCAAGCAGCAATACAATCAATTGCCGCCGCATCCATTGCTTTGAACGTATCTTTGAGGTTGAATTTGATAACCCCGTGAATTTGGAATGTCTGGCGAGTGGTGATTTTTAGCGTATCATTCGCATATGTGGTTGCTATATCATCCACTTTTATCCATTGCTGCGGAGTTACTACCCCGCCCGGAATCCGCATACGAATCATGAAGCTATAAGCCTTATCCAGCTTTTTCTTGCGCCGTTCCCCACGTATATCGCGGTCATCCTGCATATATGTGCCATGGAATTTTGTGAGCTGAGTATTATCCTCAGAAATCGCCGCACTGGAGACATCAGCAATTTCCTCCTCAAGATTACCTCTTAAGAAATTACTCTTAATTTTTATATGCTCGTTTGCCGAGCTTTTTTCAGTTGGTGTTAGGTCTTTTTTAGTCATAATCAAACTTATATAATCGTTTGAGCATTGCTTCAATGATTAATTACCAACAAAGTTAGATGTTGCTCCAAATGCAAAAGCTTCGTAAAATGCGTAGAAATTTATTGGTACAAGATTATGAGTATAAAATTTAGCTGGGATGTAGATATAGGCGCAACAAGCTCAGAAGGAGAAATAATTTATTTTGGCCCAAGGGAATATATCACTTACATCGCCACTGATGGCAGGAAACTCTTGCTGACGCATTTATTTGATTATGAAGATAAGCACTATGTAAGCGGAGTATGGTTTCCCGAATCAAGAAAATGGGGAGAGAATGAGGAAGGTGAAGCAATCTCACCAGAAGAAGAGGCCAGAATCAAAGAAGTTATAACAGCTTTCTTAACACAAGATATTGATGATGAGGGAGAAGCTGCTGCGGAAGAAGTTCTATGGGAACCAGATGGTCCAGTTTATGACTAATCAATAAACATCCCTTAAATAGCGCTTTTCTTTGCGGAGCTTGGCGATATATTCCTCACCGTCAACATTGCCGACCTCGGAAACAATCTTTTTCAGCATTGCATCAACATCTTTTGCCATACGTTTTTCATCGCCGCAGACATAAAAATACCCGCCAGATTCCAGCCAGTCATAAATTTCCTTTTTGCGCTCCCACATACGGTCTTGTACATAAACTTTTTGCGGTTTATCGCGGCTGAATGCAACATCCATTCTGCTCAATAATCCAGATTTATACCAATCTTGCCATTCAAGCTGATAGAGGAAATCATAATTATAATGCTGGTCGCCAAAAAATAGCCAGTTACGCCCTTTTGCACCAACCGCTTCGCGCTCCTGCATAAATGCGCGGAATGGAGCAACGCCTGTGCCTGGCCCAACCATGATAATCGGCACATCCCCGCTTTCCGGCAAGCGGAAATTTTTGTTCGGCTTGAGATAAATATTTACGTCCTCATCATTGGCAACCAAATCGGCAATATAGGTAGAAGCCACACCCTTACGATCACGCCCATGAGAATTATAGCGCACAGCAGCAATCGTCAAATGCACTTCATCACCAACTGCCGCCTGAGAAGATGAAATTGAATATAGGCGCGGCGGAAGCTTACGTAACATGGTTTTTAGCTGGTCGGATTTCAATTTATGCGGGAATTCGGTCAGCAAATCAATCACCTCCCTGCCCCAGATATATTCCTGCAAATCGCCATCCAGCAACTTTGCAACGCCTTTATCTCCGGTAATTTCGGCATATTTTTCAATAACCGGTTTGGTCAGCGCGTTGATGTCATATTCATGCAAGTCAATTTCGGTAACTCCGGTTGCCTGCATGATTTCCTCAACCATTTTCGGATCATTTTTCGGAACAATACCCAGCGCATCTCCAACCTGATAGCGGATTCCCGAACCTGACAAATCAATCTCGGCATGCCAAGTTTCTTTGATAGAGCCTGTACCGTTCAAAACCAGTTTTTCTTTTAGCTTTGCCGTAAATGGGTCTTTACCGGAATATGTCTTTGCTTCAACTTCGCCAAAATCATAACTCGGCATGGCAGCGGCTGGCTCAACACCTAATGCCGTGACAAATTTTTTGAGTATATTATCTGTCCATTCCTGCGCGCCGTCATGATAATCAACATCCAAATCCACACGGTCAAAAAAGCGGGTTGCGCCGAGTTCCTCAAAACGCTTATCATATTTTTTGCCCATCTCGCAAAAATCGGTATAGGAAGTATCTCCCAGCGCACAAATGCCAAACTGAATTTTGCTCATATCCGGTTTTGCAGATTTGAATGCTTTATCAAAAGCTTCCACACGCTCCGGTGGGTCGCCCTCTCCCCAAGTTGAGATATAAACAATTAAATTTTCATATTTTTCTAAATCGGCAGGCTCAATATCGGCAAAATCAAGAAGCTTTGGAGCGAATCCGAGTTTTTTAGCGGATTTTGCTGCATTGGCGGCTAATTCTTCTGTATTACCGCTTTCTGTGCCAAATAATATATATAATGGAGTTTTTGCCCCGCCCGAATCTGCAATCGGCATGGATTTTTGCAAATGCCCGAAATAACCCGCAAGCCAGCCCACAAGCTCAGGCTTGGCGTCTTTTAGCAAATCCTCCAGCAATTTCTTTTGCGCTGGGCTAAGTGGTGTATTTTCAGGTATATCCATGATAAATGTCTATATAACATGTAGTGATAAGGTTCAACAAGCTAAATATCGCCACGCATAAAAAGCGAACCGCAACATAGGATGCGGGCGGGCGCTGGATTTTGGGAATGTAAATATTTTACTGCATCGCGGATTGAGGCATGAGCAGAGGAACTTTCAAAATCTATACTATTTTTTATCTCCTCACCATCATAAGCATCAGGCTCAAAATTCACCTTTACGCAAGCGATATGGTCAACCAGACCATAAAATCTTTGCAGAAATTCTGCCGTATCACGCCCGCGCGTTGTGCCATAAATCAAATAAGTCGTCTTGGCATCAACCCACTCATCCTCAATAAAGCCGGCAATTGCATGCGCTGCCGCAGGATTATGCGCGCCATCGAGCCAAAACTCCCAGCCCTCCGGCACAAATCCCCTGCTGATTTTTTCCATGCGTGATGCCCATTTTGCGCTTTGCAATCCCGCCGCGATTGCGCCCTCACCAACTCCCAAAGCTTTTGCCGCGCAAATTGCACTTGCCGCGTTTACATATTGATGGTCACCCAATAATGCAGGTTTGGGATATTGCCACTCGCCTTGCTGCGTGCTGTAAATCATGCCATCTTCGATTTTCTCAACCACAAAATCTGCACCAAAAGCCAGAAACGGAACATTCTTTTTTTCGCACCAATTTTCAATCACCGGATAAACTTCATCTTCCTGCAAACTGGAAATGCATAAACTGCCTTCCTTCACAATCCAGACTTTCTCACCCGCTATCAGACGCAAATCTTCACCCAAAAACTTCGTATGATCTTTAGCAATTGTGGTGAGAATCGTTATTATTGGATTTTCAATGATATTAGTCGCATCCAGCCTGCCTCCCATCCCCGTTTCCAGCAGTAAATAATCGGCTTTCACCTCGCTAAAAGCCAACAGCGCACCCGCCGTGGTGGATTCATAAAAACCCAGACGCAGACCCTCTGCCGCCAGCCGCACCCGTTCCATAATCTCAAATAAATAATCATCGGAAATCTGCTTTCCTGCCAAAGTTATGCGCTCATTAAATTCCACCATATGCGGGGTTGTGTAGCTATGAACAATTTTGCCCGCAGCCTCCAGCATTGCCCGCAAAAAAGCGATAGTTGACCCTTTGCCGTTTGTGCCTGCAACATGTACAGTCGGCGGTAAATTGCGCTGCGGATTGCCCAGACGTGACAAAATCTCTTGCATTCTCTGCAACGAAGTTTCATTCTGCAACAAACCAACAGGCTTTGGCCAATGGGGCATTTTTACCATGACAGATTTTATAGTTGATTATTATTCTTGGATAAAGGCATTTCACATAATTTCGGTGATTGCGTGGATGGCTGGTATGTTATATCTGCCGCGCTTGTTTGTTTATCACGCAGATGCCAAAAAAGGTGGAGAACTTTCCGAAACCCTAAAAATCATGGAGCGCAAGCTTTTGCGCTTAATTATCAATCCGGCAATGATTTCCGCATGGGTTTTCGGCGGGATGATGCTCTGGTATTATATTGATTCGGGTAGCTTTAAAATGGCAGGTTGGCTGCATGCAAAAATAGTACTTTTGATATTGATGCAAATTGTCCACGCCATGCTCGCCAATGCACGGCGTAAATTTGCCAATGACGCCAACAAACATTCGGCAAAATATTATCGCTGGCTCAACGAAGCCCCGACAGTTTTACTTATTCTGATTGTAATTTTGGCAATCGTCCGCCCGTTTTAGCTATTCTAGCTGCCCAAAACCCTTGAAGATTCTGGCTGTTGCGCAAGGCGTTCTGTGGCTTTACCTGCCAAACCACCCTCTTTACCATCCTGACGCTGCGCAAAGCTAGGGCTTAATGGCTCAACCTTATGGATGCTGGAATCTTTCCAGCCTTTTGTAGCTTCTTCCACATAATCTTCGGCTCTTTGATGGAGAGTACTTGCAGGTTTTTTGTCAGCCTTTTCCGCTTTCTTAGAATTACTACCAACGCTGATTATCGCATACAACCCCACTGCCATCGCCCCGGATACAAGCCCAACACCTACCAGGCATCCGCATCCTAGAGTTTGTATAAAACAACCAGCCGCAGTCTTCTCATTTACTATTAAACTCATATACATCTCCATATTTGATAAAATAACACACAGAGTTATAAAGCGTGCGTGATGTTAAGTAAAGTTAATTTTTTATTACAAGCTTGCGGGAAGTCAAGCAAAACCTACCACTCAGGGTGATGCAACCCTTTGGGCGATAGGGTAAAAATCTCGAACCCATCAGCAGTCACAGCCAGAGTATGCTCAAATTGCGCGGAGAGCTTGCGGTCTTTGGTTGTCACCGTCCAGCCATCATGCGAGCTGAGCTTGGTATGCTCTTTGCCGACATTAACCATTGGCTCAACCGTGAAGAACATACCCTCTTGCAAAACCACGCCTTCGCCTTTTTTGCCATAATGCACGATATTCGGCGGGCCATGGAAAATTTCACCGATGCCGTGCCCGCAATAATCACGCACTACGGAATAGCGATTACTTTCGGCAAAAACCTGCACAGCATGCCCAATATCGCCGACAGTTGCACCGGGTTTCACCTGCTCAATCCCGCGCATCATCGCTTCATATGTGACCTGACAAAGCTTTGTGGCGAGAATTTTTGGCTTACCGACAAAATACATGCGGCTCGTATCGCCATGCCAGCCATCAACAATAACCGTCACATCAATATTAATAATATCCCCGTCTTTGAGCTTGGTTTCATCGGGAATTCCGTGACAAACCACATGATTCACCGAGGTGCAGATAGACTTAGGATAGCCGCGATAACCAAGCGGCGCAGGAATCGCATTATTCGCTAATATGAACTCATGGCACATCCTATCCAATTCAGCCGTGGTGATACCTTCCGTGACATATTCGCCAATCATATCCAGCGTTTCCGCCGCAAGCTTGCCTGCAACGCGCATTTTGGCGAATTCTTCTGGTGTGTGTATGCGTATATCGTTTACCATTTAACAAATAGCTAACCTTTATAGAGTATAATATCAAGATGAAAAAAGGATTTACACTTGTTGAGCTATCCATCGTCCTCGTTATCATCGGGCTGTTGATTGGTGGGATTTTGGTCGCGCAGAGCATGATAGACAGCGTAAAAGCGCAATCTTTTATCCGTCAGATTGGACAAATTAATATTGCCGCTTCCAACTTCAAAACCAAATATAATTATCTCCCCGGAGATTCCCCATTCCACAGCGCAGCCGGAGATGGCGACAATAAGCTTGAGGATAGTAACATCAATTCCGGCTCTACAACCTATGTAAGAGACTTTAATTACGAATTTTCAAATTTCTGGGTTCATTTGCAACAAGATGGCTTCTTGGCAAAAGAATACTCCACATTAAGCGCTGATGCCAGCTCCGGAATTGTTGTTGGCACGCATATACCATCCGCTAGCGGCGCTTCCTCAAAAAACGCAGGCATATTGCCATATTATCATTCATTTTATAGCTATGGTAAGTATAAATACATCTTTTGTGATTGGAGCACGACTACGACAGAACTTATCTGGACTAGCTGGGGAAACCAAAGTCCTATATTTACACCTATGCAAGCATTCTCTATAGACGTAAAAATGGATGATGGAATAACAGGCTTCGCAACAAGCCCTAATGTCTACAGCTATACTGGTAACGTTCTGGGTTACGGCCCGACAGGAGCCGACACATGCTACTCCTCCTCTGCAAATAATACATATCTGACTAATAGCGATATAGGATGCTGTATGATGGTTAATATGTTCATCCAAACAGGACAAACGCAATGAAAAAAGGCTTCACACTTGTTGAGCTATCCATCGTCCTCGTCATCATCGGGCTGTTGATTGGCGGGATTTTGGTCGCGCAGAGTATGATTGAGGCTACAGGGCTTCAGAAAATGGGAGCCACAGCTAACCAACTTCATGCCGCAATAAAGATGTTTAAGGACAATACAGGTTATTACCCTGGAGATGCCCCGCATATTTGGTTTGTTAGCAAGTGTAGCAATTATGGCTTCCCTGGTGCTGGACACTGGATTGGCGGTTGCCAGACAAATTCTAATGGAGATATTGACACTTACTCAGAATGGGAGCTAGCTACCGCTCATCTTTCGTGGATGGGCTATCTGGACAAGGAATATACTAAATATGAAACAGGCGCTGTTTGCGTGCCCTTAAACCCAGGAGTTGATTCAGTTGATGTAGGTTTTAATGCGGGTATGAATATTTATTATGGTGGCGGTATAATTGGCACTACACATCTGGATAACAGAATATATTCGTTACATATCAATTATGCTAGTGGCGATTGTACAAAGCCCGCAGTATTAACCGTTCCACAATCTGTGGCTATAGATAAGAAGTTTGATGATGGCAAACCTTTTGGGGGTGATATTGTAGCAGGGCATAATTATAGCTCTGGTTGGTCAGGCAACAATTGTGTGTCGGGTGGATCCTATGACCCTGACAATCCTTATAACATTTCTATGGGAGATACTCGCTCATGCTTTTTAGCTTTCTCTCAACCGCTATACAATCAGTAAAGAAACCTACACTTGCCTATTTAGCAACCACCGCTAAAATACCTACATGGCGAGAAATAGTGTCAAAATCGGGAATATAACTATCGGCGGCGATAACCCGCCCGTTGTGCAGTCCATGACGAATACTGACACCGCAGATATTTCCAAAACTGTGGAGCAAGTCAATCAGTTGGCTCAGGCGGGCAGCGAGATTGTTCGGATTACGGTGAATAATGAAGCCGCCGCCGAAGCTGTGCCGGAAATTGTGGCGCAGACTAATGTGCCGATTGTCGGGGATTTCCATTATAACGGACACACATTGCTGGGCAAATATCCCAAAATGGCAGAAAGCTTGGCAAAATACCGTATAAACCCCGGAAATGTCGGGTTTGGTGAAAAGCATGACCCGCAATTCAAGCAAATGGTGGAAATCGCCATTGAATATGACAAACCCGTGCGTATCGGAGTGAATTGGGGGAGTTTGGATCAGCAAATTGCCACAAAATTGATGGATGAAAACGCAAAAACCGTAAATCCCAAGCCCGCTAATGAAATTTTGCGTGAGGCGATGATAATTTCCGCCCTAACCTCAGCTGAAAAAGCGCAGGAAATCGGGCTTTCTGCCAATAAAATCATAATTTCATGCAAAACCAGCCGCGCTGCCGATTTAATCGCGGTTTATCGTGACTTGGCAAAACGCGGGGATTATGCCCTGCATTTGGGGCTAACCGAGGCCGGAATGGGAGTCAAAGGCATCGCCGCCTCTGCCGCCGCACTTGCACCGTTATTGCTGGAAGGAATCGGCGATACTATTCGAGTTTCCCTTACTCCGCATCCTGATGAACCGCGCACAAAAGAGGTGGAAGTAGCGCAAGAAATCCTGCAAAGTCTGGGAATACGCTCATTCAACCCGCAAGTTTCCGCCTGCCCCGGCTGTGGACGCACAACCAGCACATATTTTCAGGAATTAGCCGATGATATCCATAAATTTCTCAGAATGAGAATGCCGGAATGGCGAAAAACCTATAATGGCGTTGAAAACCTCAACGTTGCCGTGATGGGGTGTATAGTAAACGGCCCCGGCGAATCAAAACATGCTGACATTGGGATTTCCCTACCCGGCACAGGCGAAAACCCCGCCGCACCTGTGTTTATTGACGGCAAAAAGGCAATGACCTTAAGAGGCGAACATATTACTTCTGAATTTCAACAGATAGTTGAATCATATATTGAGGAAAAATATACACAGTGCCGCGCTAATCCAACTATTAACAAACAATTTCTCACTTAAGCTTTTGTTAACCTCCTTCATTTATAATATAGTTTGCTATCAAATTTACAGGCAAAGAACAAACAAACTAAAGGGAATAACATGAACAATTCTAAAAAAGGTTTTACGCTAGTAGAACTATCAATAGTCCTCGTGATAATCGGTCTGCTGATTGGCGGAATTTTGGTTGCACAAAGTATGATTGAAACTACTAAGGTTCAAGCCTTGGTTAGGCAGCTAGGTCAATTTGACGCAGCCGTTGGAAATTTTAAAGATAAATATAGCAGCCTTCCGGGCGATTCCACATTGATATCTGCCGGAGATGGTGATGGCACAATCGAAGATGATGGCGATGCTATCGTGGATTTTGCCGGAGAAATCGGTGGCTTTTGGTATGATTTAGGCCAAACCGGACTTAGAAATGATGCAGGTGCAAATTATCCGGATGATACAGCCGGTGATGCAGCTTTCGTAGTAGGAACAGATATTCCAACTGCGAAGCTAGGCAATAAAGCTGGTGTCCTCGCATTTGGCGTTAGTGGCGTTAATTACTACCACATTGCCGCAAATGGCTCTGCCGACGAAGATTTGGATACATTATCTTTAGCATTCACTCCGGCAGTAGTTCTTTCCATTGATACAAAAATGGATGACGGCGCAGGAAATGTTGTAGCCTCCGATCAGCTTGTCTTAGACGGGACTGGAGTTGCTACAACCGGAACGGACTGCACAACAACCGCTGGTGGGGATACTTATGACGTTGCCATCACAACCGATGCTTGCGCAATTCGGGTTAGAATCGGAACTTCAACAGGGAATTATCAATAATATTTATAGCGATTAAAGGGCGAGTTAATAACCGCCCTTTCTTTCTTGCAAGTAGTAGAGATGCAACAAATAAGATTAATCTGCACATCTTTACGGCCTACAAGCTACTAACATATTGATAAGAATTACTATATGGCATCTAATAAATGCATTAATTTTACATAGGGAGTATAATATAATGAACAACAAAGACAAAAAAGGTTTTACACTAGTAGAACTCTCGATTGTGCTTGTTATTATCGGTTTGCTGATTGGCGGCATTCTGGTTGCACAAAGCATGATTGAAACAACAAAGATACAATCATTAACCAGACAAATCGGACAATTTGACGCAGCCGTAAGCACGTTTGTAGACAAATTCAACGCTTTGCCGGGTGATAACACACTTTTTGACGCTACAGGTGATGCTGACGGAAATGGAACTATCCAAGATGACGGCACAGCCCTTGCTGAGAATAGTGGTGAAATCGCACAATTCTGGAATGACCTTTCAAATACCGGTCTGAAAAATGAAGGTGGAGCTGCGTACGCTGCTACCGAAGGTGCGGTTACTATCAATACAACTGCCCCACAAGCGAAGGCAGGGTCAAATGCTGCTGTAGTAGCTTTCGGAGTTTCCGGAGTTAACTACTATCAGCTACAAAACATGACAGCTATGGGCGATGCGACATTTGATAATGGCGCTGATGCATTCAAACCTTCTGCTGCACTTGCTATCGACACTAAAATGGATGATGGCAATGCTGGCGCCGGTTATGTGATGGCTGCTGAAGGAACTGGCTTAAACGATGTTGCCCTAACTGCTGATGCTACTAGCGGTGACGGTGAGTGTGTAGGCTCAACAACAGCCGTTTACGACGTTGCTTATGACTCAGATGATTGCCAGCTAAGAATCAGAATTGGTTCTTCTACAGGTAATCTACAATAAATAGTTTAAACTACAGAATCTTAGGGTCGCTTCGGCGGCCCTTTTTCTTGCCTGCTCAAAATAAATTATTTATCGCTCATTTTTTTTAAAAAAATTTTGCCCTAAATCTTGTATCCCAAATAAATTACACCATATATAAAGTGAAATTTTTGGCTATTTTGGCTTTTAATGCTATAACAGCAACCAACAAAACGTAACAAACTAAAAAACAATTATAAAACAGAGGATTATACGATGAGTAAAGTTATTGGTATTGATTTGGGTACAACAAATTCTTGCGTAGCCATCATGGATGGTAAAAACCCAAAAGTTATTGAGAATGTTGAAGGACGCAGAACCACACCTTCAATCGTAGCTTTCACCGAGGGCGGTGAGCGCCTTGTCGGTGAATCTGCCAAAAGACAGGCTGTCACCAACCCATCCAACACCTTATTCGCCATTAAACGCCTTATCGGACGTATTTTTACTGATCCTATGGTCAAAAAAGATCAAGAGCTTGTGCCTTTCAAAATCGTAAAAGCTAAAAACAACGATGCATGGGTGGAAGCCGGTGGCGAAAAATACTCTCCATCGCAAATTTCCGCTTTCATTCTACAAAAAATGAAAGAAACCGCCGAAAGTTATCTCGGCGAGAAGGTGGAAAAAGCGGTGATTACCGTTCCTGCATATTTCAATGACGCTCAACGTCAAGCGACAAAAGACGCAGGGAAAATCGCCGGATTGGAAGTTTTGCGTATCATCAACGAACCTACTGCCGCTGCCCTCGCCTATGGCTTGGATAAGAATGACGGCAAAACCATCGCGGTATATGATTTAGGCGGTGGTACATTTGATGTATCAGTTCTAGAAATTGGCGATGGCGTATTTGAAGTCAAATCCACAAATGGTGATACATTCCTTGGTGGTGAAGATTTTGACATGCGCATCGTGAATTATCTCGCCGATACCTTCAAAAAAGACCAAGGTGTTGACCTCAAGAATGATCCATTGGCGCTACAACGCCTAAAAGAAGCCGCAGAAAAAGCGAAAATTGAGCTTTCAAGTTCAACTGAAACTGATGTTAACCTGCCTTATATTACGGCTGATGCAAGCGGCCCTAAGCATTTGAATATCAAAATCAATCGCGCAAAATTGGAAAGTTTGGTGGAAGATTTAATCAAAAAATCCATCGAACCATGCAAAAAAGCCCTCAAGGACGCCGGATTAAAAGCCAGCGACATTGACGAAGTGGTGCTGGTGGGTGGTATGACCCGTATGCCGCGCGTCATTGAGGAAGTAAAAGCCTTCTTCGGCAAAGAACCGCATAAAGGTGTGAATCCGGACGAAGTTGTGGCTATCGGCGCTGCAATTCAGGCAGCCGTACTTCAAGGCGATATCAAAGATGTGCTTCTACTTGATGTTACTCCGCTTTCATTGGGTATCGAAACTTTAGGTGGCGTATTCACCCGCCTGATTGACCGCAACACAACCATCCCAACTAAGAAAAGTCAGGTATTCTCAACCGCTGATGATAACCAGAACGCGGTTACTATCAGAGTTTTTCAGGGCGAGCGCGAAATGGCCAGCGATAACAAAATCCTTGGTCAATTCAACCTTGAAGGCATCCCCCCTGCCCGCCGTGGTGAGCCGCAAATCGAGGTTACGTTTGATATTGATGCCAACGGCATTGTCCATGTTTCTGCCAAAGATAAGGCGAGCGGGCAAGAGCAGCAAATCCGCATCCAAGCATCAGGCGGCTTGAGCGATGATGAAATTAATGAAATGGTCAAAGAGGCCGAAGCTAATGCCGATGAGGATAAGAAAAAACGCGAAGTCACCGAGGCAAGAAATCACGCCGACCAGCTTGTTTATTCCACCGAAAAAGCGGTTGCGGATTATGGCGACAAAGTATCTGATGAGGATAAGGCAAAGATTGAATCAGCTTTGAGCGATTTAAAAGAAGCTTTAGCCAATGACCAAGCTTCTGCTGATGAAATTAAAGAGAAAACTCAAACGCTCACTGAAGCCTCAATGAAAATCGGTGAAGTTATGTATAAAGCACAGCAAGAAGCCGGAGAAGCTGAAGGCGCGGCGGAAGCCTCAAATCCTGATAATCAGGATGGCGAAAAAGTCGTCGATGCAGATTTTGAAGAAGTTGATGAAGATAACAACGAGAAAAAGACGGGATAGATCAATACTATTCAATTTATCCTTCCTAGAAGTGCAAAATATTGATAGGAAACAATGATTCAATCCCCGCTTATTGCGGGGATGAGATTTTTAGGGGCAAATTTTAAGAAGAAGTTACGATGGCAAAAAATGATTATTATAAAATTCTCGGCGTTGCAAAAGATGCTAATGCAGAGGAAATAAAAAAGGCTTATCGCAAGCTTGCTATCAAATATCACCCCGACCAAAATCCGGATGATAAAGAATCTGAGGAAAAGTTCAAAGAGCTCTCCGAAGCTTATGAAGTCCTTAAAGACCCGCAGAAACGCTCAGCTTACGACCAATTCGGGCACGCAGCTTTTGAAGGCGGCATGAGTGGCGGCCATAGCGGACGCGAATATGCCTCAAACTTCTCTGATATATTTGAAGATTTATTCGGCGGCGGCGGATTTGGCGGTTTTGGTGGAATGGGCGGCGGAAGCGGCGCAGCCAAAGCGAATAATCGCGGCTCAGACTTGCGCTATAATATGGAAATTGGCCTCGAAGACGCATTCAACGGCACTAAAAAAGAAATTCGCGTCAACACCTTTGACGAATGTGACAAATGCAACTCCACCGGTTCAAAGGATGGCGAAGCAGTTGATAATTGCTCAACTTGCGGCGGCAGCGGTAGAACTCGCGTCCAACAAGGATTTTTTACCATCGAGCGCACCTGCCATAGTTGCAACGGCGCCGGAAAAGTTATCAAAAACCCATGCTCAAAATGCGGCGGCAGCGGCAGGGTTAAAAAAGACAAAACCCTTTCGGTCAGCATCCCAGCCGGAGTTGAAGAAGGCACACGCATCCGCCTTGCCGGAG
>Ga0066641_10000657_pt1 | contig 15659 bp, 13 predicted proteins | sample CryGeyCG2114_065_FD_59509 | JGI IMG/M metagenome (GOLD analysis project Ga0066641, IMG submission 59509) | Groundwater microbial communities from aquifer - Crystal Geyser CG12_big_fil_rev_8/21/14_0.65 | ecosystem: Environmental > Aquatic > Deep subsurface > Groundwater | place: USA: Utah: Grand... | reverse complement strand
AAAGGTGTGCGCCTAAGCCGTGGTGTTTTCTGCGGGCCCTCATGCGTGTTCACCAACGTCAATACGCCGCGTGCCGAGATTGAGCGCAAGAACGAATATCGTGAAACATTGGTGGGAATCGGTGCAACAATCGGCGCGAATGCAACTATTGTATGCGGCAACAAGCTTGGTGATTATTGCCTTATCGGCGCAGGCGCAGTCGTCACCAAAGAAGTGCCACCCCATGCGATGATGGCCGGAGTTCCTGCCCGTCAAATCGGCTGGGTGAGCCATGAAGGAGAAATTCTGGGTGCGGAAATGGTCTGCCCCCGAACAAAACAACAATATTATGTGGATGAAAATGGAAGCCTTAAAGAAAAACAATCTGCCTGAAAAACCAGTGCAACCGATTCAATTTATTGATTTGAAAGCACAACAAGCGCTTATCAAAGATAAGATTGAAGCGCGTATCGCTAAAGTGCTGGAGCATGGCGCATATATTATGGGGCCTGAAATAACCGAGCTGGAAACCAAGCTCTCCGAATTCTGTGGCGCGAAATATAGCATCTCCTGCTCAAGCGGAACAGATGCGTTGATTTTGCCTCTGGCAGCACAAGAAATCGGCGTTGGTGATGCCGTATTCTGCCCAAGCTTTACCTTTGCTGCAACTGCTGAAGTTGTTGCCCTACTTGGTGCAACTCCGGTTTTCGTGGACGTCTTGCCCGATACGTTCAACATTGATGTTGAAAGCCTCAAGCAAGCAATCATCGTTGCCAAGCAAAATGGCCTAAAACCAAAAGCAGTTATCCCCGTGGACTTATTCGGGCAGCCTGCCGATTATGATGCAGTTCAGGAAATCGCCGATGAAAACGGTTTATGGGTTTTATCCGACAGCGCACAAGGATTTGGTAGCACATATAATGGGCGCAATTCCGGCACGATAGGGCTTGCCAGCGCAACCAGCTTCTTTCCAGCAAAACCGCTTGGCTGTTATGGCGATGGCGGCGCAGTTTTCACCGATAATGAAGAATTAGCACAAAAAATGGAGAGTCTGCGCGTGCATGGTAAGGGTGAAGATAAATATGACAATGCCAGAATCGGCATGAATGCTAGACTTGATACTATTCAGGCGGCAATCTTGCTGGAGAAACTTGCAATATTCCCTGATGAGATAAAATCCAGAGATAAAGTTGCAGCAAGATATAATGAGGCATTATCCGGCGCTGCCCAAACACCGCTAGTGATGGAAAATGCAACTTCCGTATGGGCGCAATATACGCTCAAAATTAATGCCGAGAAACGCGCCGAGGTGATGGCAAAACTCAAAGAGCAAGGCGTGCCAAGCGTGGTATATTATCCAAAATCTCTGCATCAGCAAACCGCCTATGCCAAATTCCCGCGTGCAACTGAATCGCTCAAAACATGTGAAGCCTTAAGCCAGCAGGTTTTTAGCTTACCAATGCACCCATATTTGGATGAAGCAACTCAGGATTATATTATTCAGGCGGTAATTTCGGCAATTCGCAGCTAGGCTTTTAACTTCTCGGCAAGTACCTGTAAATTGCTCAGCGCATTTTGTGCCCTATTCTCTGACGCAGAAATATTTTTGCGATGATATTCATATTGATAGCGCATAAACTTCATCGCACCGGCAAAATCAACTGGTTTTGGATTCCGGATACAATCCTGATATAGCTCCTTATATTTCTGCGCAACATGGTTGGAATCGTGATATTTCAGGCAATAATCATGCCCACGCTTCGCCACTTTGCGGCGATATATCTTATCAGTGATGAGCTTTTCCAACACTGCTTCAACATTCTCACAAGTTGCAACTTCCACCGGAGCGCCCTCCTTGCCGAATGCAGGCAGCAAATCCTCGCGCACGTAGCTCACCACGGCTTTGCCCATCGCCATACCCTCGACTGCAAGCACACCATAATAACCCATACGCAACTGATCCATGATAATATCAGCCTTCTCATATTTCTCGCGAGATTCGGCATTACTCAAGCCTTTGACCAGTTCAAAGCGGAATTTCAGACCTTTCTTTTGCAGATTCTCCACCGCATGCAAAATAAATTCCGTACCCTTCATTTCCGGCTTTGTCGGCGCATGAACGATTAGCGGATTATCATCATCGAGCAAGCCAATATGCGGCCATTCTTCAAGCTCCAATGCACGCGGAATCACCACTGCATCGGGGACATAGCTGCCAAGCTCAACATCGGGCACAGTAATCACACTTGCTACCGAACGCGCGAAATCCAGCATCAAGCGTTGCTGTTCATCGGGAAAATTTGTTACGCCGGATGGTCTTTCCTCAACGTAATTATAGGGAGAAAGCCGCGCATAATCATTTTGCAGACGCACTTCATGCCCGCGATAATTCATCACCACCACTTTTCCTGCGGCACGCAAAGCAAGGATATCCATTGCTGTTGGCCATTCGAGCGAGATTTTATCAAAGAAAAAGCTGCGGAAATAATAATGCACAACATCATAATTATTCGCCGCCTCATTTACCGCCCGTGTGAGCGAAGCATCATCCATATTCGGATAATGTTTATCCATCTTGTAGCCGATATAATTCGGGCCGACTATCATGCAATCCGCATCCATGCCGATTTTTCTTTGCGCACGCGAGGTTGCCCAAGGCTGCCCTGCCGAGCCTGTCAGGCAATGTAACACCCGCAGATTATCAATATTCTCCAAAGGAGTTTTTTTGTTAGAGCTTTTCTTTTCCTTGCTATCCACTAACGCAAAAAGCTTTTCCGCCTCATTTGAAAAAGAGAATTTCTCATTATAGCTGGCAATGGATGATGCATAATTTGCCAAGCTTTCCAGAACCTTATTTATCTCAGCCACGCAATTTTTTGCAGCTACAGAGCTATGAAATTCAATTTCTCCAGCGCGCTCCTCCGCTTCAGCCTTTTCGGACTTTGCGAAAAATCTTTTGCGGACATTTTGCGGGGTGAGTGTTAGCAAAGAATCATTAAAAACCGCACCAAGCCCATATTCCTCAATCGTTTTTCTGGTTAAATATGTGTTGGTTGCAATAATCGGAATTCCGGCAGCAATGTATTCGGCAAAGACATTGGGCAGGCTGTGGCTGTGATCGCTGTGCCAATGGTCGGTAATCACAGCGAAATCTGCGCTGGAAGCAAAATCAATAAAATCTATATTTTCGCTAATTTGGCAGCAATGCATTCTTGCCTTTTCTTCTTCGTCCTTGATGAATTGCGCAATCACCCCCTCGCTGACTTTTGTGTCCCTACTCACAACCACCAGATGAAAATCTTTTGATGCATTGATGAGATTTGCCACAAATTCAAAGAAGGCTTTTGTATATGCGCCGGAAGTATATTGCGAACTATCGAAGAAGATAATTCCGGTTTTTATATCGGCGCTGATGCGGTGGCGCAATTTTATATCAGTAGCGGTGGATTTCTTGGATTTCTTCAGATTTGCCGCACCGCTAATCACTAATGGCTTGGCTGCCAGCTTATAATCTTTTTCGTGTCGGCTTTGCAGCCTTTCATTTGCAACAATCAACGCATCTGCCTGCAAATAATAATGTTTCTGATTTTGCAGTAATTTCTTCTTCATAGCCGCATCAATATTATCGGCACGTTTGACATAGATTGTGCTGTCGTGAATCCACGGAATAATTTTCCCTTTCAGATTCATTCGTAAAATCACTTCCGATGCGATTCTAAGCGCGATATTATCTTTAGAGATGAGGATATCCGGGTTTAATTCAGAAATCTTTTCGAAGAAAAAGTTGATATTCTTATTCACGTTCAGAACCAAATCGGACGCAGAAAATTTTCTACCCTTGATATAATCCTCATGCAGCAAAAGACCGATCTTGGGCAGCAGAATTATCTTCACATTACCGATTTTAATCTCTTTTCCTTCGCCGCTTTTTGCAACGCTAAGAATCGTCACCCTATAGCCCTTGCTCTCAAGCTGTTGCGCCATTCGAAGTGAACGTGGAGCAATCAAAGGGCTTTCAAAAGTCAGGATAACCGCATGTTTCCGGCGCACGGAATCAATATCAGCGTGCATATCATGCGCAATCTTATCCAGCATTTTATCAATTTCCGACATGTCTTTTTTCTTTTCAGGCATTTTGCAATTTCTCCTTAGCTAATTTCGCTTTGAGATTATTTGACTTGGTCGAGAACTTCATAAATCTATGGTTATTTTCAGTAATAACATTCCGGTAGCGTTCACGCTGATATTGCATAAACTCAGTAACGGCAGCGACATCCACAGGATTTGCATCCTTTTCACAATCCTCGTAAAGCTCCATAAATTTGCGGGCGACAACCCTGCTATCATGCATTTTTTCGCAGAAAGCGCGCGCCTTCATGCCCAGCTCGCGCCGCGCTTGTTTATCGAGAATCAAATTACGCAGCGTGTCTTTGAATGTGTTCGGGTCGGCAACTGCAAGCGGTGGGCCATCTTCACCAAAATGATGCAATAAATCATCACGCAAATAGCAAATCACCGCTTTGCCCATCGCCATTGCTTCCACCGATAAAAATCCGTACCAGCCAATGCGCAACTGGTCGACCAAAATATCACTTTCCTTATATGCCTCAATTGCCTTTTCATGGGTCATGCCCTCAATCATCTGGAAGCGGAATTTCAAGCCCTCTTCGCGCAGTTCTTCTACGGCTTTTTCAACATAATCCGTGCCTTTGACGATTCTACGGCTAGGTGCGTGCAAAACTAACGGTTCAAAACCTGTAGAACCAGCGCCTATATATTTATAATTCTCTAAATCTATGGCGCGCTCGATGATTCTGGCATCGGGAATATATGTTTGCATTTCAGCATCACATACTGCGATTTTACTCGCAACTCCGCGCATATATTTCATCATTCTACGCTGTGCTTCTTCCGGAAATTTTGCAACATTGCCCGGCCCTTCCTTGGTATAATCAAACTCGCATAATTCACTATACATACTGTGATAGCGCGCTTCCGAACCCATAAAATACATTACGACATGCTTATTTGCCGCACGCAGATTGAGTAAATCAAATCCGGTGGGAAAATCATTGGTGGTTACTTGCCAAAATGCCGGACGGAATATGAACTGAAACACGTCATATTTATTCACCGCATCATTGAGCATCCCATGGATTGAATGCACCGTATCGGGGATAATTTTATCGGCGCGATAATTGAATTTATTGCCATCCATGCAAATCGTATCAGACTCAATCCCCAATTTGCGCTGGGCGCGTGAAATTGCCCATGGCAGGCCTGAAGCTCCGGTTAGCCCGTGCAACACTGCCAGCTTGCCTTGCTTGGTTTTCTTGAGTAATGTATTCGCATAAATTTCAGCCAAACTCACCGCTTGCACTTCCGGTGAATATTGCGCTTTCAATGCTGCGCTAATATTCTTTTTATATTTCGCAGAATTTGCCAGCACCGCCTCAATTTTCTCACGCAATAAATAATAAATTCCCTGCTTGAATATCTCACCGAATTTATGCTCCTTCAGCAGCGCTTCCACAGATTCAGTTTGCGCGGCAATAATCGGAAGGTTTGCATGAATTGCATAATAGATTTCCTGCGGGATTTCATACTCAGAGATTTTGCCGCCCATTGTCGGAGCGAAGACAAAATCTGCATCCGAAATAAATGATATTATCTCTTCAGATTTTGGCGGGTGGACAATTCTTAAACGCCGCAAAACGCCCTCTTCACGCGCAGTATCTTTTATATTCTCGATAAAATGCCCGCGCTCTCCGGTAATTATTGCGCAAATCATTTGCGGGTTATCTGCCAGCATTTTCAGAACAGAATCAATTGCGCCGATTCTTTTTACATCGCCGATATAAACTGCCAGCGCGTTCTCATCTTTCAATTTCAGCGCTTTTTTGATTTTGATTTTTGAGACTTTCTTGCAACTCACCGCAGATGGTAAATCGGCAATTACAGAAGGCGTTTCCGGCAGAAAATATCTCTCCTCATAAACTTGCGCTTTTATGGCATTATCAACAATAATTGCATCCACCTGCCGCAGCAGAACTTCTTCTTTTTTCACATAATTCCTTGCGAAATTATCCTCTCCGGCAGCCAGTGCCGCGATAAATTTTGGTGCAGAGTGTAGCCATGCCGGACAGCAATTCGCCACCCGCAAATCTTCAATTGCGCGGCTTGCAAGCTCCAACCCGCCATAATCATAGGAATGGATAATCTCCGGCTCAATTTCCAGCATAATTTCCGCCAGCTTTGCCGCGCGTGCTGCATAATCAATATGGATATCCACGCGCTTTGCGTCATATGCGATATTATTGATTTTTTCGGTGGATTTTTCACCTCTATCCAGCCCCGAAGAAGGGTTGGCGATGCAGAGAATTTTTATACCATCAATTTCATAGGATTTTGGCGCTGCACCCTTTGCAACACCCAATATCACCGGATGATTCCCCGATAATTTTGCAAGGCGGGCAAGGTTTGTAAGGGATAAATCGGCTGGAGAATCCGCTGATAGCTCGGAATTTGTAAGAAAAACAATTTTTTTGCCCTTTGCTATCGCCACCTATATTACCGCTCTTTGACTATTCTCACCTTCTGGCGCAAGCTGAGTTTTTTCCCATTCTATTGCCAGACGAATCCCCTCGGCGAGAGAAGTTGTAGGTTGCCATCCTAAATCTTTTTGCACAAGCGAAATATCCAAAACCCTGCGTTTTATTGTATCGACTGGGCGCGGCGGCTCACGCTCAATCAGCGAAGCGGTTTTGGTTTCAGCAATCACAGTTTCCGCCAGCTCATTAATCGTGGTTTCTACGCCAGTGCCGATATTATATATCTTACCGATTGCATTTGGATTAATTGCCGCTTCAATCGTAGCCTCGCAGGCATCATCAATATAGGTGAAATCACGGGTTTGCAGCCCATCATCATGGATAACTAGCGGCTCATTACGCAAGGCGCGCCCGATAAATTTGCCTATCACCCCGCTATACGGATTATCCTGATGCTGATTTGGGCCAAAACAGTTGGAATAGCGCACTATGCTGATTTTCAAACCATAATTATTCAAAAAACATTCAGCATAAGCTTCCGCAGAAATTTTGCTGGTAGAGTAAAAAGTCAGCAAATTCGGCTTATCTTCCTCACTGGTCGGCAAATGTGGATTATTTCCATAAACCGATGAGGTTGAGGAAAACACAACTCTTTCCACGCCCAACTCTTTGCATGTCCAGAATACCAAGAACGTGCCCATAACATTGGTTTGCAAATCATCAGCGGGATGGTCAACCGATTGATAAATATTACGTGTTGCAAGGTGGAAAACCGTATCTTTTCCGGCAATCAGCTTTTGCAGCAACGCCTCATCGGTAACGCTGCCTTCAACAAATTCAACATCCAACCCTTCAAGATTGCTCAAACGTCCGGTGTGGAGGTTATCCAGCACGATAATTTCATAATCACCTTTTTGTAGCAAACAACGCGCTAAATTTGAGCCGACGAAACCAGCTCCTCCGGTTATCAGAATTTTCTTCATATAAGTTTAATACGCGCTACACAGCTCATCGTCAATTATTTTTGCGCGCATCAACGCATAAAGAAAATTATTCTTGATATGAGAGGTTTTTTTATCTAGCGTTCAGCCCGCATGATAAATGAATTCTCGTATAATAATTTCCGCAATATCATAAAAAACGCTAAGGCGGCGGGTTATAAATTCTCACGTTTTGATGATTATCTAAAAGCACCCGATGCAGGCAAAACTTTTTTCATGCGCCATGATGTTGATATTTCCTGCATTGCAGCATATGAGCTTGGCAAAATCGCCCATGAAGAAGGCGCAGTTTCGCATTTATTTTTTCAGTTAAATGCCGATACATACAACATCTTCTCACCGAAAAATATTGAGATTATCAGAAACCTAAAAGAAATGGGACATGTGGTTGGGCTGCATATTGATGAAGGATTGACCGATTATTCCGAAGAAACCATCAGCAAAACAATTAGCTGGTTTTCAGAATGTATCACACCGATTGATAATATCATCAGCTTTCACCGCCCGAGCGAAGATGTTGTTGGCAAAAATTACGGCAAATTCATCAACGCTTATGATGAACGGATTTTTAATCAGGATTGGTATTTATCCGACTCCCGCCGCAGCCTTGAATTTGCGCCGCGCTTGAAGGAATTCATCACGCAAGGCAAACCGCTTATCCAGCTTTTGCTGCATCCGGCATGGTGGTCAGAAACCGGAGATGCGAAGGAATTATGGCAACATTTGGCAAAACGCCGCCATAGCGAATTAGAATGTTATATGGTAAATAATTTCCGTAAGGTTTTTGAAGGAATCATTGATTATGAAGATAGCAGTTTTAGGGTGTAAAGGCACAACGATTGATTTTATCCATCGCCTCAAAATGGGAGGAATTGTTGACGTTGCGCTGGTGATTTCCATCCCACAGGAAATTGCCGAGAAGAACAAAGTGGCATTTTATGAAGGTGCGGCGCTGAAAGAATATTGCGCTGCAAATAATATAAAATTCCACGAAGTCGCGCATTATGCCCTCACTGATGAAGCGGATCAGAAATTTATCGCCGAGCAAAATCTTGATTTGATGCTGGTTATCGGCTGGGAAAGGCTGCTGCCCGATGCGGTTTTGCAATCTCTCAAATATTTCGCCTGCGGGATGCATGGCAGCGCATTTGGCTTGCCGCGCGGACGCGGGCGCTCACCACTAAACTGGTCGCTGATTCAGGGGCTTTCAAAATTCACTACCTCGCTTTTCCGCTATACTCCCGGTGTTGATGATGGCGATATAATCGGTTCGCAAACTTTTGACGTAAACCAATTTGATGACATCTCCTCGCTGCATATTAAAAACCGGATTGCGATGGTGAATCTGGTGGAAACTTATGTGCCGAAAATTGCAAATGGCGAAATTGCATTCCAACCGCAACCGCCGACAATGCCGACATTTTACCCCAAGCGCACAGCCGAGGATGGGCAGATTGACTGGTCGATGAATGCAGAAGAAATTTATAATCTGGTGCGCGCCGTAAAGCCGCCCTACCCAAGCGCTTTTAGTTTCATCAATGGCAAGAAATTGCTTATCGGCAATGCAGCACCATTTGATACGGGAGTTTTTTACCGCAAGAAATCGGGGGAGATTTTGGATATTTCATTGGCGGAAAACAAACTGATTGTGCAATGCGGAAAAGGCACGATCTTACTCAGTGAAATTTCAGGAATTGCGATTAATGAGCTAAAAATCGGCGATATTTTTGACTCATTCTCCAACAAAAAAAATATGGCAGAAATCGTCAAGAGATATGACTCCTCAATAGCTCCGGAGCAATGGGAAATTTATGCTGAAAAAGAATAAACCAAAGCAGAAATTGCGGATTTTTCAGGGTGTTGTCCCGCAGAATAATCAGGCGCGTTTTTTGAGTGAAGCCTTCAATGAGCTTGGCTATAAAAGCGATTATTACACGGTCAAGGACTCCAAATTCAAATTTGATAGCGGCAAGAGGATTTTTCTGGAAGGTGATACAACAAGTCTGCCTGCTGCAAATTTTATGGCTGAGATTGCGCCAAAATATGATGTTTTTCATTTCCATGCGCGCTCGCTTTTGCACTTTAAGCCGGGGCACGCAGAAAAATTCAATTTCGGGTTTCCGTATGCGATGGATTTGCTATTTTTACGCCTGCTTGGCAAAAAGATATATGTCCATTTTCGTGGCTCGGAAATTCGCCTTGAACATATTTTGCGCGAAAACAACCCATATCAATGGCTTGATGAACCGGGCAAAAACTATCTACAAATCCCCGATGAAAAAAAGATTTTATGGCGTGATTTTTTATATGAAATATGCGATGGAACTTTCGCGACTGATGCCGAAGTGATGGAATCATCCCCGCAAAGCAAAATCGTTGAGCGCGTTATAAAACCGAAGGAATATCCGCATATCGGACTTGGCGATATGGAAAAGCCACTCATTGTCCATGCTCCGACCAGCCGCAATTTAAAAGGCACAGAGCACATCATCAAAGCACTCGAAAAACTTACCGATAATGGCTATAAATTTGATTTCAAATTAGTACAAAATTTACCGCATGAAAAAGCCAAGGAATTATACGCAAGTGCTGATATTATCCTCGATCAAATTCGTGTCGGCTGGTATGGCATCACCGCGCTGGAAGCAATGGCGATGGGTAAAATTGCGGTTTGTTATGTGAAGGAAGAATATGACCCGAAACATAAAATACCGTTGGTGAGTGCCAATCTGGACAATATCTATGATAATGTAAAACACATCCTCGATAATAAAGATTATTATCGCAAAATAGCGGCAAAAGGGCGGAAATTTGTGGAAGAAAACCATGCTCCGCAAATAATCGCCAAGCAATTGATAAAGGAATATGAAAAGCCGCAGAAAACCGCGATTGATATAACCAAAATCGCCGCATTTATGGATTATACCAACAAAAAATCGGTTGAAGATGCGCTCGCTTATCAGAAACTAATCTCATCCAAAAACAACACCGCATATAAGCAGCCTTCGCAAAGCACCGGACGCAGAATTAAAAAACTTTTCCGCGACCCGTATCGCTTTTGCGTTGATTCAAAATATGCAAGCGTCAGAAAAATGGCGAAGGTTTTTAAGTAGATTTTTTGAACATGGAAGATTTCTCACTTCCAGTAATCGGCGACCCAAGAAGTCGGCTTTACATGCTTATACCATGCGCCCGGCCACGCGCCCTTGATGGCCTCATCAGGATGCGGATGCCCGTGGAAAACGATAATCTTTGCGCCGCTCGGGATTTCCGGAGTTTTGATAAAGCGCAAAACGCCTTTTGGCACACAATGGCGCTTGAAGCTTTTGCACCATTGAGCCGGCCAATATGATAAATCCCCTTGCCCACCAATCATTTTAGAAAGGAAAATCTGCTCATTATCATATTCCGCCACAACTTTCTCAGGATTTTTGGTGTAATATTCCAGCACATCTTTATGCGCGCCGATTTCAAAGCGGTATACTGAAGAATTCCCCACGCCCTGCCCTTTTTGCGTCCAGTTTTCGATAATACAGAACTTGCCGGGATTGGCGAAAAAGCAATCAATATTCTCAATAATCACAATATCCAAATCGAGGAACAGGCTTTGCCCCTCCAAATCTCCCAGAGTTTCGCCGAGCAAAGAAAGCTTCATCCACGGGGAAACGCGGTTTTTTTCCGGCACATAAATTTCCGGCATCGGGAAGGTTTCAATCCCTTTCTCCAGACCTTTTACATCATCAGTGAAGCAAACGAAGCGATGCGGCACAGTAAGGTTGCGAGAAACCATAGAATATAAGCGGTTCACATATTCAGGGCCATATTTCGTGCCCCATTTCATGCATATAATATTTACTTTCTGAACATTTATCATGAAATAAGTATTAAAGGCGGAAATAGAGTTGTCAATTTGAATAAGATTATTTTCAGAGTTTTTTAAAAATAATCCGGCAATTGTGCTTCGGTGATTGTCCAAGGGGCTAAATCAGCGCCGCAGCCAGCTCGTCTTTGATGTTTTTAACGATTTTTGGCCCTTCATAAATCAGTCCGGTGTAAATTTGCACAAGGCTCGCTCCGGCTTCCAGCTTTTCCAGCACATCACGCGCGGTAAAAACCCCACCAACCGCAATAATCGGCAAGCGCCCTTCGGAATGGCTATGGATTTTGCGTACGATTTCGGTGGAAGCATCACGCAATGGCGCACCGCTCAAACCGCCTTGCTGCGCTTGATTTTTACTTTTCAAATTCGGGCGGGAAATTGTTGTGTTGGTCGCAATCACGCCGTCAATACCGTTTTCCAGCAATATATCGGTAATTGCATAAACTTCAGTTTCATTCAAATCGGGTGCGATTTTCACCAGCAAGGGCGGCTTTTTCTTTTGCTCATTGCGCAGAGATTTCACCGCTTGCACCAGCAATTTTATCTGCTCTTGCTTTTGCAGCTCGCGCAAGCCCGGCGTGTTGGGCGAGGAAATATTGATAGTTATATAATCAGCATATTTGCAGATTTTCGGGATTAGCTTTTCATAATCCTCAATGAAATTTTCGGTATCTTTATTCGCGCCGATATTTATCCCTAAAATTCCGGTTTTATTGGCGGATTTTACATTTTTCAAAAATGCATCAATCCCAAGATTATTGAAGCCCAAGCGGTTGATAATCGCCTTATCGCGGGAAAGCCTAAAAATGCGCGGCTTTGGATTTCCGCTTTGCGGCTTTGGCGTAACCGTTCCAACCTCAACAAAACCGAAACCAAGATTGAACAAACCTTCTATGGCCTGCGCGTTTTTATCAAACCCTGCCGCCATGCCGATTGGATTTTTGAATTTCAGCCCCAAAACTTCGCGCTCCAGATTATCATATTCTTCGTCATATTTTGGCGTATGCCCTTTTGACAATGCCCAAATCGCAAGATTATGCGCGGTTTCCGGTGGTAATAAATGGAAGAGCTTATGCAGCATAAACTACGCTCCAATCAATTTCTTCACCGGCTAAAAGCGGGATAATATCGCCCTCTGGAGTGGAGATTTTTTCCGCAATTTTTTGTGAAATTTTGTGCAAAGTTATTTGCTCATTATTATATGGCAAACCATAAAAATCTGCCCCGAATTTGCTCATAAAATTCTCAAATTTGGCTTGGCTGGCGGGCTTGGATAAATCCTCTGCCTTATCAAAAACTTGGGCATATAATTCCAGCGCATAGGCTGCCGTATAACAGCCTGCGCAACCGCAGGAAGATTCTTTTTTTGCGAGAATATGCGGGGCGCTATCTGTTCCGGCAAAGAATTTGCCGCTATCACCCAAAGCCGCTTTTTGCAATGCTTCACGGTGGATATTGCGCTTTAAAATCGGCAGGCAATAATAATGCGGGCGAATGCCGCCTGCCAGCATATGATTGCGGTTAAACAACAGATGATGCGCGGTGATGGTAGCCGCGATATTTTGCCCTGAAGCAGCAACAAATTCAGCCGCATCTTTGGTGGTGATATGTTCAAAAACGATTTTCAAATCAGGAAATTTTGCAGTGAGCGGGGCTAAAATAGCTTCGATAAAAACCTTTTCGCGGTCAAAAATATCAATATCCGCGTTGGTTACCTCGCCATGAATCAATAGCGGCAAACCCTGCTTTTGCATTTCCTCCAACACATGATAAATCTTGCTGATATCAGTCACCCCTGAATCAGAATTTGTGGTTGCACCCGCCGGATAAAGCTTTGCGCCTTTAACAAACCCGTTTTCTGCGGCTTTTTGAATTTCCTGCATTTCAGTATTATCGGTAAGATATAGTGTCATCAGTGGCTCAAAACCCTGCCCCGCCGCCTTTTCAATTCGCGCCTTATATTCCCCTGCAAGCTGAGTATTTGTCACCGGAGGGACTAAATTCGGCATGATAATCGCACGCGAAAACTGCCGCGCTGTATGCTTGGCAACAATCTCCAGCAACGCTCCATCGCGCAAATGCACATGCAAATCATCGGGTTTTATAATGCTGAAACTTGTGCTGAAACTTGTCATCGTAAAAGGAACTTACGCCTTAAAATTTGTTACATCAAATTTTTTTCTTTGCTTTTCAATAAAAACCGCGTTTTTTGCCGCCAGAAGCGCAGTTTCAGAGTCATATCCCGCTTTTATCATATGCGCGCCAAAACCTGCATGAATCTCGATATAACCGTTATTCCAGCGCAATTGCTCACCTGCCACCTGCGCGCAAAGGCGGCTTGCCTTGCTCTGCACATTTTCAATATCGGCGAAGAACATCAGCGCACCAAATTCATCACGGCTGATTCTGGCAAAAAAATCGGTATCACGAATATTGTCGGAAAGGGTTTTTGCTGCATGATTTATCGCCATACTCCCCGCCTGAAAACCATATCTCTCTTCGATTTCCTCGATATTTTCGATACGGAAAATCACCACACTGGTAGGCTCGGTATGGCGTTTGCTGATGGCAATTGCCCATTCCAGCCGTTTTTCAAATGATTTTATGTTGGGAAGTGCGGGAGAAGTATCCGTATCAATGAGATTTTGCAGATTTTGCAATTGCTCGCCCTGCCTGCGCAATTCCTTGTTCAGAAATTCCAGATGCTCCATTAGCCCGCTAACTGCAATGCTGACAGAAGGCGTAATTTCAGAAGCGGGAATCCCCAAATCTTTGAATTTATCTGACAAAGACCCGAACTTCCTCAAAGCTGATTCTTGGATCTTGCTGGCTGGAAAAAGTAACTTGCTGCGGATTTACACCCATTCTTTTGATATCCTCAGCAACCTGAGCGCCATATGAATATGCCCTTTCGCTCAATTTCATATTTGATTTGGCATCTCTGCCCACCGGCGCATAGCTCACCACATCAAAAACCACAGTCGGCTTTGTTTTTACTGCTTCTGTCACCGCGTTATAAAGCTGCCCCTTATAGGAGATAACTTTTTGGTTATAGCGGATGGTAACAAGTGCAATTCGCTCTTGCTGCGCGCCCATAGCACTAGCTTGCGCGTCCGAGTAAGTAGAAAAGTTGCTACCTAGTGCAGCAGCGATGATTAGCAATGTCGCGAGAAAATATTTGTAATAGGTCATGATTTTGTATAAGATTATGGTTTAAATGTAGTTCAATTGATTTTGCATCATAAAACTGATTGCAAAAATTACAAGAAAAAATACAAAAGTCGGCTGAAAATGAAAATTTATACCGTATATGAGAAAGAAAATGCCGAAGACCCGCGTGAAACGGCGGAATTTGTGCAGGAAGCTTTTTCGTGGATGGCGTTTCTCTTCCCGCTGAATATCATCTGGGCGCTGGATAAGCGCTGCTGGCTGTTTTTGCTGCTTATTGTGGTGATTGAATCTATATCCATCTTCGGTGCAGAATTTGCAGGATATCCTCCCGGCTATATTATCGCATTTAAGCTGCCGATTTATATCCTGTTGGGGATTTATGCCAATGATTTCCGGCGCTGGCACTTAGCACAGCGCGGCTATAAAATGGTTGGGATAACCAGTGGTGATAGAGAAGTTTATGCCCAGCATCGCTATTTTGACCGAGGAACGCATAACGTAGCGAAATCATAGCAAAATCATTGACAGAATAGACTAGTGATGTTATAGGGTATCGCTCTAATTAACCATTTGAGTTCAAATCAATGTTATACATACAGGAAGCCGGCGCACCACAGGAAGTATTTTATAATGAATATCTCCGCTATGCTAACCAATATCTTAGAGTTCTGGGGTTAGATACAGTCCAAACTATTAGCGCGGAAGATTTTGCCGATTTGAGCCATGGCGAAACTGAGCGCATCATACAAGATGCAAAGATTGCCGTTAATGTGGCTAATGATTGCTGGGACAGATATGCCGAAGAATACCTAGCTTCTGCCGCTTCATCAACTATTGACATTCAAGATGAGGAGCGTTTTCGCCAAATCATCCAGCAAAACCTTGGGGAAGAACCTGATTATTCAGATGCGCAGCGAGATTTCGGCAGATTATTGCATGATATTCTGGGTAATGTGGGGTATAATCCTGATTTTTATGCAAGAACTCAAGATGCTCTGACGGAAATGGATTATGTCATTGATGGCTTGCGGGAAGTTTCAAAACTTGATGATAAAGGCTATAGAGAGAAAATAGAAA
>Ga0066641_10000611_pt1 | contig 16224 bp, 18 predicted proteins | sample CryGeyCG2114_065_FD_59509 | JGI IMG/M metagenome (GOLD analysis project Ga0066641, IMG submission 59509) | Groundwater microbial communities from aquifer - Crystal Geyser CG12_big_fil_rev_8/21/14_0.65 | ecosystem: Environmental > Aquatic > Deep subsurface > Groundwater | place: USA: Utah: Grand... | reverse complement strand
TATAGACGAAGTAATAGTCTTAATTGCAGTTACATCGCTTGTCGGTCCGAGGTAGGAAAACAGAGCGCAGCGACATTTTCCTATATTTTGTGGCTCAATATCTAGAATTCACAGAACTTCTTTTCTGCAGTAATCTTCCATATCTGAGAGTATCTGTATCTTGAATCAATTTGTCGATGAATCGATCATACCTATTATTATCGATCTTTCCAGTCAAAATAGCTTCAAGGTGACATTGGACGTCAGAAGGATTATAATCTATGTAAAATGTCTTATGCAGATAAGACTTGAGATCCTTACATACCCAAGCAATACACAATGGGGCTTTATGGGACTTTAAGGCGCATCCGTATTCAGTATGATAATCGCATGGTTTTTTTGTCTTTTCCTTGAATCTTATGGAATCTTCTTTGTTTTTTGGTTCACCATACAATCTGATTTGCTCAGATCTTAATCTGGTTCTGATATCGACCGGAAGATTAGAAGTGCTATTGTAGTAATCTAAGGCGCAGCAGCCTATCCACCCAGGAAGACTCTCAAATCTATTTACGTAAAGGCTTTTCTCCAGTCTGATACAATTTTCCAGACAGAAATCAGTCTGGCTGAAAAATTCATTGAGCAAACGCTCGCAGTTGAGATATTGCTCCAGCCTGTCTGGATTCATTTTTTTCTCATTCATCTCTCGCGGGATGATATGAGAACTATTTAAGGGTTGCTGAAAATCTTCAAAACCCTTCACAGCTTATTCTGCTCTTCAAGAATCAGTCTTTTGATCTCCTTATCGATGGAATCTATAAGCTCGACTATATGCCTGTTCAATTTGCTTTCCGAGACCCTGATGAAATGCTCTAATTTTTTGATCTTATCGATCTGCGAATGTATATTCTCAAGAACAGCCTTGTTCTTCTCTTTGAACGCATAGCTTGCTTCTATGTTCTCAAGCTTTACGAGCTCTTCTAAGAAATGCAATATCTTCTCTTCAAGATGCTTTGTGTCTGAATCGATTATGCCTTCGCTTGCAAGAGTGAGGTAATCATGTATCATCTTCGATATCGCGGGATATATGTTAAATATTCTCTCTGCGAGATGCTTCAGTCCGATATGATTATTTTCCATCTTATTCTCTTCCAACAAGATCTGCTGTGCAGGCTCCAAGTATCGCAAGTATGCTGATAGCTCCGACTTCTTTATAAAGTCTTTCAAAGCCATTTGAGATATCGACAAGCCCGAAAGCTAAAAGCACAAGCACGATCACAAGAAGTGAAATAAAATATATCGTGACAACACGGACAGGTATGAAACGTAATACCCTATATCCCTTGACTTTCCTAAAGCCGCTATAATAGATAAATCCTACTGCGATCAGAAATGAAATCAGATATAATATAGTCGCGCGGAAGACAGAGATATCCTCTGCAAGGTGCGTCCCATATAAGAATGCGAAATGTCCGACGATACCAAAGACCGCACCAATTACCGCTTTGACAAAATCCCGATAAGTTATCTTCCGGAGTGGATGCGGCCCTACCTCTTTCTTTATCTCATCTTCCAGATGCTCAAGATGTCTGAGTTCGTCGATCTCTTCTCTCTCCATATCCTCGACATGATGCAATTCTTCAATCTCTTCTTTGTCAAGCCTCTCGATCCTCTTCTCTTCATCCATATCAGATTCTTCCATGGACTCGATCTCAGTCTCTTTGTTCAGGATCTTTTTCTGATTATCGATTATTTGGTTGAGCTTTTTGTCTATGGCTTTCGTATTGATCTGCTTAGAAGTTGTCTTTTTCTTGCCCTTCTGGTTTCGCTTCGGCATAGTCATATCTTATTGAATTCGTTATATAAATGTTTCTTGGGCTATTGGTGATATATTAAAAAATCTATGGGTCTTCAAGGCTTTGTAGAAAGTCGTGTTTTTATCGTCTATGCCAAGTCCGGCAGCCATCGTTTCAGTTGCTTCTGGCTTTAACATCCAGGAGCATCTGAAGTCGGCTTGATGTATGCGGCTTTTGTAAGGTCATAAGTCCGCAGGTCTCTGGCAATACCCATAATGTATTTTTTTGGGCCATTGACGTTGTATATGTTGTCGAAACTGTGATTGAGAACAACTGCTCCTTCGTCCAAGTCCTTGATTCGATCATGTATCGTATTGATGATCATGTCCAGATCATCTTTTTTCGAATCTTTCTCGACAATCCATATCAATTCTTGTTTTTTATCCATGATACATCTCTCACAAAATGAAAAAACACGCCGCGGGGGAGACTTTCAACGAGTAGTGAGTTGCCAGCTATGAGCCTTGATCTCTCAAAGCACATCGCTCATAGCTCAAAACTCTTTTTGAACTCCCGTGTCCCGAAGGACAGAGGATTAGCAATCCTCCGCAATAGCCGGGCTATGCGACCGCGGCAAATATGTTCTCCCGGCAATATACTCTTTTTCAGGGGGCTTGACCTTCAGGGAAACCCCCGCATTTGATTAACCTTTGATGCCAAAGGTTAGCGCGGCATGCGACCGCGGCAAAAATAATGTGACTAAAATTATGAACCCTCCCGGTAGTCTCACTGTCGTTCGGGACCGTGAGGGCGATCTTGCAATGCATCAATTCATTCGGATTGATACACATTGAATCGTTTGATATGAGCCCTCCCGGACTCGAACCGGGGATCGCCTCGATTTTGATGGATAACCGTCTGCACGATTGATCCTCGTCAACGAGGAGTCATAGCCACTAGACCAAGAGCTCGTACTTGGTTGTGAAATTGCTCATGGTTTATAAAACTTATGTCTATTTGAGGGATCATAATTATCCATTCAGCAGGTGCCCTGATGCTATATTCTGGTGTTTCACGCTATCTAATCATCATGGCAGATACGCTGCAACTAGAATCAACAGTAGATTGACATGATAATCATTGTGCCTGGTCGAGAATCACAGAATAATAATCAAAACAAGCCGCAATACTGGAAATGAGAATGCTTGCATGATAATTTCGCCCATACGAAGCTTTTATATTACTTCAGTACTTAGGCAGTACTTATCATATTATATCGGAGGAAAAAAGAGGATGGAAACTAAAAACCCCACTAAAACGATTCAAAATAGATCAAATATGAAACCAAAATGGCGGCCTGCCTTCATGATTCTTGTGCTTATCATAATAATTGTGTCCGCAGCTGCGTTATTATTATTATTATTCTGGTCTGGTGATGAGGTGATGGAATCTGGAAGCGAAGGACATCAGGATGCTGATAATGACATGCAGGAAAAATCATCTGCTACTATGGTGACGCCTGTGACAGATGACGCTTTCACTGACAACAATGAAGATAGACCATCTGAGATGGATGAGATACAAAATGAAGTGCCTGCTCAATGCCCGGCGAACTATGATCCTGTCTGCGGCAATGATAAGAAGACATATTCGAATGAATGCGAAGCGAATGCAGCTAGTGTTGAGATTGTCGCTTTCAGCCCTTGCGCTGAGACGAAGACATGTACTGATAGCGATGGCGATGATATCTTTAAAAAAGGCAAGACAAAGTCCGGAACTGAATCAAAAGAAGATTCATGTGTCGGGCCAAATGTGATAGAACATATCTGTGAAGGCACAAGCATAATTTCCGGACTCCTCAATTGCCCGATGGGATATTCATGTGCTGATGGCGCATGTGTTTCATTGTCATCAATAAAAGGCACTCAATGCGTCGATTCAGACAACGGAGTCACAACCGATGTCAAAGGAGCAGTGAATCTTGATGGAAAAGATTATCCAGATTTTTGCACATCTCCAAATGAGGTGAAAGAATATCTCTGCAATGGAAACGCAGTGATTAGCCAGATCGAGACATGTATGGCTGGCGCAGTCTGCGACGATGGAAGATGCAAAGAGGCACCAAGCGCATGCTCTGATTCAGATGGTGGCAAGGATATCACGACAGAAGGAGAGGTGCAGGTGACAACAGGGACGCAGGTAGATAAATACAATGATGTCTGCGTGGATCCGATACAGGTGCTTGAATTCTTCTGCGAAGACAAAAAACAAAAAGAGGTCCTGATGTCATGCGGTGCAGGAGAGCAATGCGCCAATGGAAGATGCGTCACGAGCGCATCACCGCCAGCACAAAGCGGGCTCACGTGTGTCGACAGCGACGGTGGAAAAGTATTTGATATCTATGGCGAAGCCCAGATGCTTGATTCCCAGAGCAACCAGGTCTCGATGAAAGAAGATGACTGCGCCGATTCGACTACCGTGTCAGAAGTATACTGTGAGAATGACCAGATCAAAGTCATTGATCAGCCATGCCAGAGCGGAGATGTCTGCAATGGCGGCGTATGCCAGGTACAGGCAGCAGCACAGTCGACATGTGTCGATACAGATGGTGGCAAGATATACGATGTTGTTGGAACAGCGACTGCGACTTACGCTGTCGGAGGAGCATCCATAAGCCAGGACTCATGCCAGAACATTACTCATCTGATGGAAGGTTATTGTGATGATGATGTAGACAAATGGGAAGAATGGGAATGTCCAAGCGGAAAAGTCTGCGACAGTGGCGCGTGCGTGCCTGATACACCTTGCAGTGATCCTGATGGAAATGATGTGACACAGAAGACGACTGTCACAAAAGGGACATATACTCAGGTGGATTACTGCGGTGGACAGGACAATTATCACATCAATGAGGCCATCTGCGTGAACAACCAGATCACGACCGATTACCAGCTCTGTCCGACAGGCCAATGGTGCAAGGATGCGATATGTGTGACAGAACCGGTCTGTTCTGAGACAGATGGTGGTGATGATGCGCAAAACCAAGGCACTGTTACAAAAGATGGCAGTTCATATTCAGATTACTGCCAGAACTCAAACACACTGTATGAGTACTATTGCGACGGAAACGCTGTGAAGAACAGTTTCCATACATGCAGTTGCTCGGCCGGCAAGTGCCCATAAGGCATTTTTTTTATTTTTTCCTTGAATTACAGAAAGTTTTATAAGATTACAACACCAATTCTAATAGATATGCCACTTATAAAGTTCGTCCTGGAAAAAGAAGACAAATTCGTCATGGACTGGATGGAAGAGCTCGGTTGGGATGCGAATCCATTCGATGACGGGCTACTCGAGCCGATAGATGACTTCATCGCAGGCTATAATGAGGAAAGGGGCAAACTTAACATCTTTGTCATCAGCAAGAATCCATTCGGGATACTCAAAGGGCCAAAAGGCACAGGCAAAACGATGCTCTTCAAATGGTTGATCAATCAATTGCATGAACATACTGATCGTGTGAATTGTCTGATGATGGATGGTGCCTTGCTTCATGATGAACATGCGTTCATACAAGCAGTGGTGAAGCCGCATCTTGGGTTCTTTGAGAAGATATTCAGCAGGCGCAGATGGGGTATGCTTGATTCAAGTTCGCTTCCAGGATACCTCAAACCTAAACTCAAAAGACGAAGGCTTGTGCTTCTGATAGACAATGTGGACAAGCTAGAGAAACACATAGCAAAGACAGTCAATTATCTCCTTGATGCAGATCTTAACATGCAGATAATCGTCGCAGGGACAAAGGCGCATATAGAGAAGGTCAAGCTTCATTATCATAAAGACGATTTAGGTATCGAGCTACAGAAGCTATCATATGAAGACCTTCGTGACATGATCAAGAGACGTATCGAGTTCTTTGGCGGTGAAGATATTGTTCCATTCACAGATACGCTCCTAAAGAAGATAGCAATGAAAGCGAACAATAATCCTCAAGAAATGATCAAGATGTGCAGGAACCTGGCTGTCAAATCGACTGTCTTCCATAAGCACAAAGGCGATGACAAAGACCTTGCTCCGCCAGAGCCAAAAGGCGAGAAGCATGATCCTGAGAAGCTTGAGAAGATAAAGAAAAAAGTCGGCACTATAAATTATATCAAGTCAAGCAAGAAGAAGAAACCAGATGTCGAAGTAATCGAGAATAGGACAGCATCTCCTTCTGAAGATGAATACGCAGATCTCGATGAGAAAGAGAAGAACGACCAGCTTATCTCTGAACTGTTTGATAAGAAGTAGTCTATTCAATTTTGTCTTCTAGTTGTTTTACTACTTTCCTTCTGCCTTTAAGAGACCAAATACTCATAATAGACATCCACACCATCCCTGCAGCCAATGATGTTGGAGTTCTCATGTGTTCAGGGACTTCGCTGTAATTGAGATATTGAAAACCATTCCAAAGCGTGACTGTCGCTCCGACGCTATATAAATATTCTTTAGCAGGGATATTTTTGATATATCTCTCTTTGATATTATTCCATAATCCCTTGAAAAAACCCTTTGTTTTTCTTGGGATGATGCCTCCGTAATGTGACAGGAGTTTTCTTAGACCATATCCATTTTTCTCTCCTACTGTATTGTTCACAAAGAAATAAGTGTTCATGAAATTTCCAAATAGATTTGGGCCAAGTGCTGCTTTTGCCAACGGGTGATTTGAGATATACTTACCAACGATATCTCCGCTCTTCATCAATGCATCGAGACATAGGCCATATGATGGAGCAAGTGCAGCAGTGTATTTGATCTTATTGGCAGCGATTTTCTTGTCTGTGATAAGCTGGGACACGACATCCCCTAAAACATAAGTGATCTCGCTAGTTATGATCGTGCTAAGTATCCTATGATTCTGTTGCAGGTATTGATACCCATCGACAATCGAATTGACCGTGTCACCAAGATCCATTTCCATGTTGATATGGCGATTGTTTTTAATTCCTTGGTTTTATTTAAGCGGTGGCGATTTAATCTATTTGATCAGAAATATCTTCTTGGGTATCTTAATATACAAAAAACAAAGGTTTATATATCAGTAGCCTTTTCTGTATACAGATTGTCGTTAGCGCGCACAATTATTTTTAGGAACTAAAGGTGAGAGTAATGAGAAGAATCTGCGTAATCAACCAGAAGGGTGGAGTAGGAAAGACAACAACAACAGTGAACCTAGGAGCAGGGCTCGCAGCTGAAGGAAAGAAGGTCCTTCTGATCGATCTGGATCCGCAAGGAAACATCAGCCATTGTCTGAAGGTCGAACCACAGAAAGATGCATATAGCCTCATAATCGAGAATGCGCACTGGAAAGAATGCATCGTGAATGTCGCGAAGAATCTTGATGTCATGCCTGGCAGAGAGACTCTGACAAAGGCAGAGATCATCCTTGCTGGTGAGCAGTTCAGAGAGACTGTGCTGCGAAGAAGGCTTGAAGATATCAGAGGATATGATTATATAATCGTCGATTGCCCGCCATCGCTTGGGCTATTGAATCAGAACGCGATGCTTTTCGCAAATGAAGCATTCGTACCTGTCTCGACTGATCCATTAGGCATGGTCGGACTTAAGAAGATGGAGAACGCAGTCAGAGTGATCGAGAAAGTCTTCGATCATAACATCAGGATGACAAAAGTCATACCGTCGATGTATGACAGACGTAACAAGATCTGCAAAGAGACGCTTGCTGAGCTCCAGAATGATTATTACGAGCTTGTCTCGAATCCAATACGGATCAATTCAAAGCTCAAAGAAGCTCCAAAGAAGAAGGCATCGATCTTCGAATATGACAAAGCTTCAAGAGGAGCAAAGGATTACAGGGAGCTTGTCCGATTTGTGATCTACGAGGAACCGAAATATTCGGTACCCGACACCCCAGACCAACTGCCAGGAGGCATAAAAGCGTTCAAAGAAGTGCTGGCCTAAGGAAGGGGCCGGCCGCTTTTGGTCTTTCTTTATTTTTTTATTTAAGTATGCTTACGACAACATCTCTTTTTCTTGGACCATCAAAACAACACAGAAAGATGTCCTGCCACGTGCCAAGCACCAGTTTTCCGTCACTGATTGGTATAGTCTCTGATGGCCCGATTATGGATGCCTTGATATGTGCATCAGCATTGCCGTCGATTCTGTCATGTCGCCATGTACCTTTAGGTATGTGTTTTGCCAGAAAATCCAAGATATCAGCACCCACGTTCGGGTCTGCGTTCTCGTTCAATGTTATCGCAGCAGTTGCATGCGGGACAAATATGTTGCATAATCCATCTTTCACACCTGACTCATCGACAATCTTCTGTACATCATCAGTGATATCGATCATGCTCTCTCTTCGTTCCGATTTTATCTCTATTTTCTTGTGCATTTTTTAAATAGTCCTCTCTTTGGGTTTATAATTGTTGTCGGTGATCATTCAAATTATCCTTTTATTTACTAACACATCCTGTACTGTTTTTAAGAATATCTCTGCATTCTTTATCGATTCTTCTGCTGGTTCAAGATTATTTCGTGATAATCGATGGTATTGGTAAATGCCTCTTTTTGCTTTTTCTTCTTCAAAGATATCCATTAATTCTGATGCTTTTGCTTCAACGTCTTCATATAACAAAAAAAGTTCTTCTGCAAGTTCATCATTCACAATGAAATGTTTTGCAAAGGCAATCATTGTCGCATGGTGCATTCTGTTGATTATTTTGAGTCTCTTTATCCCAAGGAGGGATTGTGCTGAATGGAAGATGGAATAATATGAGCACACTATCACCCAGTCATAGAAAGTCGCATCCTTAGGGTAATCCAATCTGTCTTTTATCTCGTTGTCGATACTGATTCTCAATAATCCTTTCGCAAGCATAAGATCATTTTTTGATTTCATCCATTTCAGATTGCTGCGTACTTCAGAATTCTCTTTTATACTTTTTTCTCTGCTAAAAGCCGACTATATTATTTCTCAATCTCTTTAGTTTGGAGCATATTTGATCTTCTCCAGTATTCGGATTGCATTATAAAATGGGTGTGGATTGTATATTATCTGTTTATTTCGGATGATATGCTTTACTACTGTCTCTTCAGGAGATTTCAAGCTTTCTTGGAATTCTTCCATAGAGAAGACAGATAAATCTATCTGGGTTTCATATGGGAATCTAGACATAATCTTCTTCATTTGTTTGACTTGCTGTGTTATGATAAAGATATCCCAGTCTGAATTCTTTGTGGCATTTCCAGAAACCTGGCTTCCAAAAATGCCAAGTGTAGCTGATGGGTCTATAACCACCATCTCAATGATCATCAATCTAAGGATATTCTTCTTAAATTTCTGGCTTTCTTGCTCTTCGACAAAGCTTAATAATTGCACTGCTTTTAGATTCATTATGTTCACAGATATCATATTCATCGAACCTTGTTTTTGTTGGAATAATATCTTTTCATCGACTAATATCTTGATCCTCTTGAAAGTATGTGAATAATTGATATCAAGTGATTTAGTTATCTGCCTAATCGATATCGTTTTTGTATAATCTTTCACAAAAAGACTCATTATTTTAAGGTCCATCATTGTTATATTTTCTAACATATAATGTTATATTTTAAAACATACATATAAACTTTTCTGGTCTGAAACAATAAAGTAGGGGTGCTTAATGTAATGTGGGGGTGCTTTCTACGAAGAGTCTACGAAATATTCAGAAATTTTACATATTTAGACAGAGAATCATTGATAATACGATAAAATAACAAAATAAATCCGAGACATTCGGAAGAATATTACACCAATTTCTTCTCTAGAAATTTCCTGATGTCTTTTACGAATTCCTCAGCTTCAAGATAGAGCTTATCAAAATGTCTGCCTGGAAGGACCTGCAGTTCTTTATGTGTTATCTTTTTCATGAGATAATAGAACTTTTTCATGGTTTTCACATGCTTTGGTTTCAGATGTCCTGTTTTCACAAGTTTCTCATCAAGCATATTCGAAGCATATCTTGGAGATGGAGGCACTTCACCGATCTTCATCAGGGCAGCATGTGAAGAGTCGATCACTGCCCAGTATAAATCTAATATCCCCTGCAATATATGCCACTGCGCATTGTTGAGTGTCTTAGGCGATCTTGAGAAATAATTCCATACTGATTCTGGTGATGGCCTTATCCGTCCTTGCACAAGAAGCGCCTGCAAAGGCGTTATGAAACCAGTATCAAGTATCGGATATCCTTCTCTTAATATATTGATTCCGACTGGATCACCAGCTCTGATATATTCCCAGAATGTCGTGAATTTCAATGTGGTCACGTGAAGTTTGTTTGTTGTCTCAACAATAAGTTTCTCTGTGATGATCCTGTAGGCTTCTGCGACTTCTTTGCTTATAACAATCGAGATGTCATCTACTATGGCCAGGATATCTATATCATCTGCATCTTTGCTTCCACGGGCAGTGCTGCCAAATATCATGATGCCTTTGATGAAAGGTCCAAACTCTTTCACAAGCTTACCGGAGAATTTATAGGCTAATTGGATATGCTTCTCTGCATATTTTTCCTTATTCTGGGCTTCTTTTTTTTCGATGTCAAATTCCAAATGTGCACCCCATGTTTCCTATCCGGCAATAGTTACATAATATAATCATAAGATTCCTTTATTAAGTTTGTTTACTATTATATAATGGCTGCAATAGAAAACGCAAAAAAAGAAATAAAAAATTACTTCTTCGGACCATCTAGATACTTGAAGATCGGAGCATCTTTCGACAACACCAATGTCGATTTTCCCTTGAGACCTTCCTTATAGACTTCGAGCGATCTTTGGAAGTCATAGAACTCTGGGTCGGTGTTAAGGCCTTTTGCCCTAATCTTCAGGTTCTCTGCATCAGCCTGTCCCATCGTGGTCTTTGCTACTTTCTCTGCTTCAGAGAGTATCTTCTTCTGTTCGAATTCCATCTTTCCCTTGATGCCCTGAGCCTGTTCTTGTCCCTGAGAGATATAGAGCTTAGCTATCTTCTGCCTCTCAGCCTGCATCCTCTCAAACACTCCTGTCCTGATACGTTTTGGATATTCAGTCTTTATGACCCTTACATCCTGTATCTTCATCCCATAGTTTCTGTTGTGGCTCTCTTTGGTGCTGTATTTAGTCACTTCCTGCATCAATTGCTGTCTGCCTCTCTCGACATTCTCCAGCTTGTAGTCACCAAGTTCAGCAGTTCTCTTGATCTGCCTGTTCGAGCTCCTGACAATCTCGATAAGATCATATCTGCTGACTGTCTGCTGCACACCGGGATTGATCAACGCATCAAGTGCTCCCTGCCCGCCTTCTTCACTGTGGACAGATTGATAGAACTTCGCCGCGTCATCTATCCGCCAAAGAGCGAAATTATCGATGATGAGGAATTTCTTGTCTTTTGTTGCCATCCTCACCGGGCTATCTTTGTATTCAAGAAGCCGTTTATCGAATTTGTTGGCGACTTCTATTGGCCATGGGATTTTCACATGCAGGCCTGCATCTTTCTCAGTCCTGACCGGATCACCCATCCTGGTTATCAATACCTGTTCTTGTTCGTCGACAGTGTATACTATACTGTTTGCCACAAGCGACAGTCCGACTGCCGCACCTATTCCATATAGCATCGTTTTCAGTTTCATCTTCATCCACCTCATCAATATTTCAATACTGGCAGCGTTCTTTCGCCGACCTTGCCATCGATGACTTTCACTTCTTTTGCATCTCTTAGCACTTCTTCCATTGTATCAAGATACATCCGTTTCCTCGTTATGTCTGGTTGTTTCTTGAATTCCTCACGAACTTTTAGGAATCTTGCTATATCACCATCTGCGTTGTTGACCTTGCTGATCGCATATGCGTCTGCCTGTCTTTTCATTAGCTCGGCCTTTCCTCTCGCAGCTGGTATGACGCTATTGTATTCTGCTCGTGCCTGATCGATCAGCTTTGCTCTCACTTGTTTTGCCGAGTTGACAGCGTCGAATGCGTCTTTGACTGCCTGCGGCGGCTGTACGCTCTTCAGGTCCACAGCGACGACTTGGATTCCGGATTCATAACTATCAAGCGCTGTCTGGAGATTCATCCTGACTGCGACCTCGACTTCATTCTTTCCTGTTGTCAATATTTCATCAATGCCGTAATCTCCGACGATACGACGCATCACAGAATCAGATGCGTTCCGAAGCGCGGTCTGTGGATCCCTTATCTTGAAAAGATAATCCTTTGCGTCTTTCACTTTCCATTGGACAACATAATCAATGTCCACGATATTCTCGTCACCAGTCAGCATCAATGCTTCATCGTTGTCGGTCTGCTTCTCATATTCAGTGATCACGCCGACACTTTTTGTCCGAAATCCGAACTCTTCTTTGTGGATGGTCGTTGTCTCGATGACCATAGCGTCATCGACAAACGGTATCTTGAAATGCCATCCAGGTCCGCTCGTCGTCGAGTATTCTCCGAAACGTTTCACGACCGCCTGCTCTCTTGCATCAACTGTATAGAACGATCCGACAAGAGTCGCAAGACCGACAGCTCCGACAACCCCTAATTTGATGCCACGCCAGGCTTTGCTATTGTCTTTTTTGAATTTATCAAAGCCCTCTTCTATTTCTTTCCATGTCATTTTCTCACCCTCGCTTCTTTTGCAGATATCTCTGCTCTGAAGCATTGGATTCCAAAAGAATGATACGGTATATATCATGGTGTCAACAGAAATCATTGTTTGTTGAAGAAATTGTTGACAAAATGAAGCAAATCAGAATGATTCAATCGAACAGGCTCACAATGTAGATATATTCAAGCGTCTCAGAAGATAGATTCTTTACATTATGCCTGATGCCTTCAGGGATGTAATGTGTCTCTCCTTTATTCAGTGCGAACATCTTGCCTTCTTTCTCGATTACGGCAGAGCCAGAAAGCACAACAAGCAGTTCTTCTCTTCTGTCAGTCACATGCTCTCCGATCTCTTCACCAGGTTCTAATGTCACTCTTCCTGATTTTAGCACCTTGCTTATCGGCGGATGCAATATGCGTTCGGTCTTCATATATTTGATTAGTCTTGTATGGAGTATTAAATTGTTTTGATTATAAGATACATCCCTCGCATCTCTCCTGTATCCAAGACTCAAGACTCAGAACTCAAGACTCAAGATCCACACCCCACAACCCAAAATATATATACTCACATCTTCAGAAAAACACTCGGTGGTATCTGATGAGGTTATTTATCGTCTTGATCATATTGTCTATATTGATGTTTGGATGCAACACTGTCGACACTGTAGAAGATATTGTGCCTGAGCCGATTGCAGAAGAACCTGCATCTGTCGAACAGCCTGTGATGGATACATCTATCGAAGATACTGGACCAGAAACTGCCGAGATTATCGAAGAGACCAAGATAGAGATACCAATACAAGAACCACCAGTGAAAATACCACAAAAAAAGATTACCTTCGATATCGCATCCGATGAAGGCATCGACCAGGCAGAGACACTCGTGGTACAATACGCCATGAAGAATCTCTCATTAAGCGGTCTCGACGATGGTCTATGGAATCTCTATGATTTCGGGCATATAAGCATAATGAGTCTATCCGATATCATCGCCCAGGCATATGCAGAGAAGCTTGTAAGTGATGCAGATATATTGTATCTCATCCCTGGCAGATATTCAAGGTATGACATGTCATATTCTGAGCTTAAACAACTGATCTATCTGCCATATGTGAATGGTACTTATACAAAGACAACATTAAGACATCTCATCATCGATGGATACAAAGAAGCGAATCTTACTAAAGTAATCACGCGGAAATTGGTGATCGACGGCAGTTCTGACAAGTACTATGATCCCGACACCATGGGCTATGTTGTAGTCGATGCATATGATAAAGGAATGATCTCAAGAGATGACCTGCATTGGTTCACGACATCTGCTTTCAAGACTGGATCATTGACAAAAGAGGTCATGCATTTTCTGTTGATACAATATGGTTATAGGAACGGACTCATAAAGATGCCTGAACTAAAAGAGATTCTTACGCGAGCGAACGCAGACGGCGAAGTCGGGCGCGAACAGATCAAATGGATGATCACTGCAGGATATGCAGAACGGGATTTCAATGAGACAGAGATCACGTATAAAGATGTGCTGCCATAAGAGGTTATCATACCCACGTCATCACATGATATCTTACTCATCACAAAGTTTATAAATGAAACATAAGTTATTCCCTATAACAGGGGGTTTAACTATGAAAGAAAGAGTCACACTCACAATCGATAATGGTATCCTAAAACAAGTTGATGGCAGAGTTGATGGATATCAGATCAAGAATCGTTCTCATGCAGTCGAATTGCTCTTGCTTCAGGCACTAGGGAGCAATGTCCCAAGAAAAGCGCTCATCCTTGCGGCAGGAAAAGGCAAACTTAAACCGATCAATGAAGAGATACCGACAGCAATGCTCCCGATACATAACCGGCCTGTGATGGAGCATCTGCTAGATCTTTTCAGGAAATTCGGGATAACAGATATTCTCATAGGTGTCTCATACAAGAAAGAGAAGATAAAAGAATATTTCGGTGATGGAAAACGTTTCGGTGTCAAGATCACATATCTTGAACAAGATGAACCAAAGGGCACGGCAAGTCTGATTAAACAGGCAAAACCCTTCATCGATGGGCCATTCATCGTCACTAATGGTGATGAACTAAAACAGATCGACATAATCGATATGTTCCAGTTCCATAAAGAGAAGAACGCGATAGTGACTATCGCATTGACGACGATCGAGGATCCAAGCGATTATGGTGTGGCTCAACTCAAAGGAAATCATATCCTTGAATTCAAAGAGAAACCAAAAGAGAATGTATCGAACAAGATGATCAATTCTGGATTCTATATCTTTGAGAAAGAGATTGTGGATCATATCAATGATAGCCAGTTCTCGCTGGTGAGAGATGTGTTCCCAGAGATCGCAAAAGGCGGTAGCCTTTTTGGCTATCCATTCGATGGTCAATGGTATGATACCGGAAATATCGAAGGATACGAGAAAGCGATCAAGATGTGGAAGGATATCTAAAGAGAACTGTACTTTATATCTCTTTTATCTTCATCTTTCCAAAGGCCTTTGACATCTATCACAACTGGTTTGTCCATCTTTTCTGTGATAGAAGATAATCTTATCTTCTTGAATTCATTGTGGGAATTTATCAAGATGACAGCATCTATCTTCTTTATATCATCGATCATGATATTATCGATACCAAAAGTATCTCTCACTTCTTTTTTGCTGAGCAAAGGCTCACAACCGATGACCTCCGCCCCATATGAACGTAAGGTGTTAATCACATCAAGGGCCTTTGAATTACGAAAATCAGATACATTCTCCTTGAATGTCAGTCCCATGAGAAGGACCTTTGAACCTTTGGTCGGCTTTCCGAGATTGTTCAGGTTACGTATGCATAAATGAGCTACATGGTTCCCCATAGAATCATTCAATTCTCTTCCAGCAAGGATGACACGTGGGTTATATCCCAGTTCAAGCGCTTTATATGTGAGATAATATGGATCCACTCCGATGCAATGCCCGCCGACAAGCCCAGGTTGATATCTATGGAAATTCCATTTAGTCCCTGCTGCTTCAAGCACATCATGGGTATTGATCCCCATCGTCGAGAAGATCATAGAAAGCTCATTCATCAATGCGATATTGAGATCACGTTGTATGTTCTCTATCACTTTTGCGGCTTCTGCGGTCCTGATATCTGGTGCGATATGTATTCCTGCAGTGATGATTGAACCATATGTGGCAGCGATCGTCTTTGTGGTCTTTACATCGTTTCCAGAGACTACTTTGACAATCTTCTCGATTGTATGCTCTTTGTCGCCAGGATTGACCCGTTCAGGAGAATACCCTATACCGAATTCACCAAGCTTCATGCCGCTTTCTTTTTCTATGATCGGGAGACAGGTATCTTCAGTCACACCGGGATAGACCGTGCTTTCAAATACGACAATCGCGCCTTTTTTTAGGTTCTTTCCGACCAGTTCGCTTGCGCTTATTACATACGAAAGATCTGGTTTTTTTGAGACATCGATTGGAGTCGGCACAGCCACTATGACAAAATCACATTTCGAGATCATCGATTCATCATTTGTGAAAACCGCTTTAGTGCCTTTTAGCCCGTCGCTGATCTCACCAGTCCTGTCGATGCCGTCTTTAAGTTCTTCTATCTTCTCTTTATTGATATCAAATGCTACGACATCTGATTTCCTTGCGAAAGCGAGCGCGAGTGGCAGACCCACATATCCTAATCCAACAACACAGATCTTAGTTTCCATTTTTGTACCATTCCGTCGTCCTTTTCAATCCTTCCCTGAAATCAACAAGTGGTGTGAAACCGATGAGCCTCTTTGCCTTCTCTA
>Ga0066641_10000603_pt1 | contig 16294 bp, 7 predicted proteins | sample CryGeyCG2114_065_FD_59509 | JGI IMG/M metagenome (GOLD analysis project Ga0066641, IMG submission 59509) | Groundwater microbial communities from aquifer - Crystal Geyser CG12_big_fil_rev_8/21/14_0.65 | ecosystem: Environmental > Aquatic > Deep subsurface > Groundwater | place: USA: Utah: Grand... | reverse complement strand
GTCCGCGTCATCGTACCCGGCCGCGTCTACCGCAATGAGGCTATTTCCTACAAGTCCTACTGCCTGTTCCACCAGGTCGAAGGACTCTACGTGGACCAAGGTGTGAGTATGGCCGACCTGAAACACATTCTGCACGCGTTTGCGCGCACCCTGTTCGGTCACGATGTACGCATGCGATTCCGGCCTTCCTTCTTCCCCTTCACGGAGCCGAGTGCTGAAGTTGACATCTGGTGGCCGGATCCTGATCTGCCCGGCGGTGGGCGCTGGCTGGAAATCCTGGGATGTGGAATGGTTGACCCCAATGTACTGGAGGCGGTCGATGTTGACCCCGAGGTCTATACCGGATATGCGTTCGGTATGGGTGTGGAACGCATTGCCATGTTGCGCTATGGCATTGATGACATCCGCACCCTCTACGAAAACGATGTGCGCTTCCTCAAACAGTTCAAGTCATGATAATCAGTGCCAATTGGTTGTCCGCGTACGTCCACCACGGACTCGGCATCGACGCGCTCGAAAACCTGCTCACAATGTGCGGCCTGGAGGTCGACGGCCTTGAGCAGATAGGTTCCGATCTCGACGGAGTCGTCATTGGTCAGATCGAGCACACGGCTCCCCACCCGAATGCGGACCGCCTGACCTGTTGTACGGTCTCGCTTGGAACGGGAAATCCGCTTCAGATCGTTTGTGGGGCACCAAACGTCGCGAAGGGTCAACGCGTACCCGTTGCCACCGTCGGCACCACGCTGCTCCTGCCGGACCGGAACGATCCCGCCCGGAAAACACCCGTCACGCTGAAAAAAGTGAAACTCCGTGGGGAATTTTCCGAGGGCATGATCTGCGCCGAGGACGAACTGGGGCTCTCCGACAACCACGACGGGATCATGGTGCTTCCTGGAGATGCGCCCGTGGGCGAATCCTTCGCCCGTTGGCTCGCCGAGCAGCGCGTATCGGTCCATGATCATGCCATTGACGTGGCCATTACGCCCAACCGACCCGATGCCATATCCCACATCGGAGTGGCGCGGGATGTGGCGGCACTCGTCGCATCTCCCCTGCGACTCCCGGAGGTGGCCGTTCCGGAGCCCGGTGGAGCCGCCGCCGATCGGATCTCGATTGACATAGAAGCGCCGGAGCTGTGCCACAGGTATGTCGGCATGGTGGTTACTGGCGTTCGAATCGGGGAATCGCCTGCATGGCTCAAGCAGCGGCTCACAGCCGTTGGCCTTCGCCCGCGCAACAACGTTGTCGATATCACCAATTTCGTCATGCACGAGTGTGGTCAGCCGCTGCACGCGTTCGACCTGGCCATGGTCGAAGGGCGACGTATCCGGGTGCGTGCGACGCGTACGGAGCAGGCGTTCGTGACGCTCGATGACAAAGAGCGGAGGCTGCCCGAAGGAACGCTCATGATCTGTGACGGTGCGCGTGAGGTGGCTATTGCCGGGGTGATGGGAGGACAGAACTCGGAAGTCACCGATGAGACGACGGACGTGCTGATTGAAAGCGCGTGGTTCGAGCCCTCATCCATTCGGCGGACAGCCAAGGCGCTGAGTCTACAGACCGATGCAAGTTACCGGTTTGAACGCGGTGTCGACCCAACGGGCCAGGCCTGGGCGGCGGCGCGTGCCGCGCAGCTCATGTGCGAGCTCGCAGGCGGTACACTCGTCGATGGCATGGTCGATGCGCACCCGACACCGTACGAGCCGCGTTCGGTCCATGTGCGTGGTGAACGTGCACGGGCCATCATCGGCGTGGACATCCCGGTAGAGCGCGTAGAGGGACTGCTTGCTGCCATCGGATGTACACCGGTGCGCCTGGAGAAGGACGGATTTCCCGGACAGGACACACCCGTATGGGATGTCACGCTCCCGCCGTACCGTCCGGATATGGAACGCGAAATCGACGTCATCGAGGAGATAGCCCGCCTGCATGGATACGACAACATTCCGGAACCAGAGCGATCGTCCATTCCCAATTTCACGCCGGATCCCGACCTGGAGCGGGGACTGAAAGCACGAGTCCGGTCGCAGCTTGCTTCGAGGGGCTTCCGGGAAATCTATACCAATTCCATGCTACCCGTCGAAAAGGCTCAGGCTTTTCTGGACCCGGCTCTGCCTGCGGGCCAGTTGGGCGAGCGTGTCGTGGAGACGCTCAACCCGATCACGACGGAAATGGCTGCGCTTCGTCCCTCCCTCCTTCCCGGTGCGCTTGACGCCATCCGGTTCAACCGGAATCACGGTCGGCGTGGCGTGCGTTTTTTCGAGCTGGGGCGGGTGCACGTCAGAAAGCAGTCGGACCGTTCCGTAATTGACGGCTTTACCGAGATCGAAACGCTGCTCCTCGCTGCCAGCGGTGTGTGGAAAAAACAGGGGTGGACGGGAAGCGAACGCGATGTCGACATTTTCGACATCAAGGGGCACGTTGAAGCCATTTTTGCATCGCTTCGTCTCGTTGGCGTCCGGTTCCTGCCGGCCGACGGCCCTTTCCCGCAGCTTGCGCGCATGGAGTGGGACAATACGTACATGGGAATCATCGGGTGTACTTATGCGTCGGACGTGACCGGCCAGGCCGTGTGTTTTGCGGAGCTGGACTGGGATGCGGTGTCCGCGGCCGCTCTTTCGCTGGGTACCGTCCGTTTTGAGCGTATTTCAAGGTATCCGCGTGTAGATCGTGATCTGGCGCTCGTGGTCAATAAACAGGTGCCCGTGGGGACGCTTCTGGCAGATATTGTCGAGGCGGGCGGCGATCTTCTCATGGATGCTTCCGTGTTCGACGTGTTCGAAGGCGGGCAATTGTCTGAAAAAGAGCGCAGTGTGGCATTTTCACTCACGTTCGGTGCCCATAGAACCCTGCGCGACAACGATGTCGACACGGCGGTCACACGTATTCTCGAAGCCGTAGCTACCAAACATGGTGCACAACTTCGGGCCTGACGTGTATATTGCATCATGGCCGAGCAACAGAACATGTTTCCTGACGATCAGGACCCGGTACGTCGCACGGGGCGCGTTGATGTGCCCAGGCATCAGAAACCGACCCGGGCCCTTGAAAGTCTGAAGGTCCGCATTGACCTGATCGTCAAAGAACTGGCACGGCTCCGGTCGGAAAATGCAGCGCTGCGAAAGGAAGTGGAGTCGCTTCGCCAGGGTGCACTGCCGGAGGGTGAAGGTACGAGCGTTACGTTCGCGGAGAGTCCGGACGAGTTGAAGGAGCACATCCGCGAACTCATCGCATCGATTGACGCCCACCTGGAGCAGGCCCGTGCAACCACATCAACGGAGTCCTGACATGCCAGCACTCAAGCCCATCAAGGTTCGTTTCCTCGGGAAGGATTACACACTCCGTGTTACGGAAGAGGACGAACTGGCTACGCTCGAAATGGCCGAGTATCTGGATGCCAAATTGCGCACCTTCAAACGTGAACATCCCGAACAGTCTGACCTTACGGCCGCGCTCATTTCGGGCCTTGCGGTCACCGAAGAACTGTTCGTGGAACGAGCCCGGAAGCTTGACCCTGGCGATTATGTGAACAGCTCGCTGGCCGACATGGAGCGCAAACTCTCCGACGCGCTGCTCTCGAGATAAGGCCTGATACTGGCCCGGCATCGTTTGAAGGCCACTTGAATATGCGCAAGGATGCCGATTTACCTTGCATCATGACGTGTCCAGCCCGTAGGTTGCTGTCAAGGCACGATGCCTGCTTTGGACGCATAGTAAGAACCTAACGTTTACGTCCTGGGAACCCATCTTCAACGTCGGACGACAGGCCCCATCCGCTTTGGCGGACCGCACTTCGGTGTAACCGGGGAAGTTGGAAGACGGTGAGCGGTACCCACACTGTGGTTGAGAGAGGTTCTTCTCATCCTCTGGAGCGGGATCGTGCTTTTTTTGTGCCGTGACGGCGCGTTCCCCTGTTCGATTCGTACGTTCTTCGGGGATCAAGACGGAATCAGGCGGATTCCATTTCCCACGCAAGCCCCCACTCCCATGCTCGGAATCATTGGAAAAGTCCTGATCCTCGTGGCCATCGTCAGTTGCACGGTGTCCGGGATCCTGTTTTTCAGATCGGCCCGTGACGAGAGCCAGCCCCGGGCCTTGGCCAGAACCGCCGCAGCGCTCTGGTGGGTCATGACAGGCGCTGTCGTGACCGCATTTGGCGTACTCGTCTACCTGAGCATTACGCATGCGTTTGAGTATGCGTACATCTACTCCAACACCGCACGCGATCTGGAGCTCAAATTCCTCATTTCTGCAGCGTGGGCCGGACAGGAGGGCTCGTTCCTCCTCTGGATTGTATTGAACGCCCTGACGGGCGTCGCGGTAATTCATCTGGCCGGGGCTGAATATCGCAAGCCGGCGATGGCTGTCATAGCGCTCTGCCAGGTCTTTCTGATTTCCATGATAGCAGGTATCCAGTTCGGGCCGCTCCCTATAGGCTCAAGTCCGTTTGCCACGCTGGCTGAGAAATTCCCGGATGCGCCCATGATCCAGGCCGGGATTATACCGGCCGACGGGCAGGGTCTCAATGACTTGCTTCGCAACTACTGGATGGTGATTCACCCGCCCATATTGTTTTCGGGTTTCGCATCCATGATTGTGCCGTTTGCCTTTGCAATTTCTGCACTATGGAAGCGGAGGTACACGGAGTGGGTACGTCCCGCCCTGCCCTGGACACTGTTCGCCGTAATGGCCCTGGGCGTTGGTATTGTACTGGGCGGCTACTGGGCCTATGTAACACTGTCTTTCGGTGGATACTGGGCATGGGACCCGGTCGAAAACTCGTCGCTCGTTCCCTGGCTGGTAGGCGTGGCAGCCCTGCACACGATGATTGTGCAGAAGCGGTCGGGACACAGCCAGAAGGCCAGTCTGTTCCTGAGTATTGGCGCCTACATGCTGGTCGTCTACTCTACGTTCCTGACCCGGTCAGGCATTCTGGGCGAGGTTTCCGTCCACTCTTTCGTGGATCTGGGCCTGTATAACCAGCTGTTGTTGTGGATTCTGGCTATGGGTGCGCTCGGTTTCGGCCTGTTTGCCATCCGGTACCGCGAGCTACCTGTACCCAATGAGGAGCCCGAACTTCTCTCCCGGGAGTTCATGATCTTTTCGGGCGCCATGCTGCTCTGCGCTCTGGGGGCGGTCGTTCTCGTGGGTACAAGTTCACCCATCCTCGGACGCATATTCCGGGACAGCCCGTCCGTCGTTCCGCTTGAGTTCTACAATACCTGGTCCATGCCACTGACCGTCGTGTTCATGTTCCTCGCCGGCATGGCACAGCTCTTCTGGTGGCACAAGATGAACGTCGAGACCATCAACCGCGTGCTCGTCAAGCCGGTAATTTTTTCGGTCGTGGGCACCATTCTTCTCATGATATTCAGTCCTTTCCGCGAGGTTGTGGCGTGGAAGGGTGTTGCCGCCGGTTCGGCTGAACTGCAGACGGCAGGAATCGGAAATGCCCTGGAAGCCTGGTGGTCGGCCAACAGTTACGGGCTCGGCATTGTGATGATTGTTTTTGTGTCGTTTTTTGCCCTGTTCGGCAATGGCGCCGTATTGTGGCGCATTGCACGTGGCAACCTGCGCCTTGCCGGCGGTGCCATGGCCCACGTCGGCCTGGCCATCATGGTACTGGGCATCATTGTGTCCTCCGGGCTGAGTTCGCCAGTATACCGGGGCGGCGTGCAGATTGGAGACAACCGGGACAACTTCATCCTTGCGCGCGGCCAGACACTGGCGCTGGGAGGGTATACCTTCTCATACACCGGACAGGCCATCAACGATGAGGGCCACCCCTTCTACCGGCTCGATATTACGGACCCGTATGGACGGCAGTACGATATGAATCCCGTCGTCTACCTGTCCAACAAGGGGCAGTGGATCCAGAACCCGGACGTGCGCAAATTCGTGGAGAAGGACCTTTTCCTGGCCGTCTCCCCGAACGTCATGTTTGATCAGGACGGAGAAGGGCGGCAGGGAACGTTGAGTCTGGCGCGCGGCGATTCTGCCCTGGTGGGTGAGGGGCGCTACAGTATCCGATTCCGTGAGTTCCAACTGAATGTGGATCCAGATCTGCTCTCCGACTCAACCGATGTAGCCGTCGGCGCCGCCGTTGACGTGCGCGAAGTAAGCACGGGAAGGACGCAGACGGTTCGCCCTGTCTACATGATCATGCAGGACCGCTCGGTTCAATATGTCCAGAACACCATCACTGACTGGGGTATTACCGTAGCCTTTACTGGGATGAACGTCGATAATGGAGAAATCACGCTGGGTATTGACGGAGTGCGGGTCACGCCAGAAGATTGGCTCGTGGTCCAGGCCTATGAAAAGCCCCTGATCTCTCTCGTCTGGATTGGTTTCATCATCCTGACGGCCGGATTTGTCATTGCCATCCTGCGTCGCGCCCAGGATGTGCGTATGAATCGGGAGCGGGCACTCAAGTTGAGCTGACGAATGCCGATACGGGAGGTGTAGACATCCGGGACTTTCACCTCCGAATCCATGCATATTCTGCTCGCAGAAGACAACCCGATCAACCAGCAGGTGGTACGGCGAATGTTGGGACGCATGGACCATTCCGTTCATGTCGTCACGAACGGACGGGAAGCTGTCGAAGAGGCAGAAAGGTCCACGTACGATGTTATACTGATGGACATGATGATGCCTGAGATGGACGGAATGCAAGCTGCAAGCACCATTCGTGAAGCCGGAAACACCGTCCATATGGTGGCCCTTACGGCGAACGCCACGTCCCGGGACCGGAGCATGTGCATGGCCTCGGGGATGAACGACTTCCTTTCGAAGCCTTTTTCTCTCGATCAGCTCCGCGCTGTGCTCGAACGCGTACCGGACCGGGGGCTCCATGCCATAGATCCTTCCGTACTGCATGTCTTCCTGTCCAGCATTGGTGATGACCCGGCGTTCCTCCGCGAGCTGTTCCAGGATTTCTTTGCCGATGCCCACTCATGTCTATCCGAGACACACGCCGCGCTGGCGTCAGGCGATGGCCCCGCCGTGCGGCGTGCCATGCATACCCTCAAGGCCAACAGTGCCATCTTCGGGGCTGATACGATGGCCGAACTGTGTGGGCGTCTCGAGCATCTCGCGGAAGAGAACGACCTGGACGCCATATCCCGCGACATGCCCACCTTTGAAGAAGCCCTTGATCTGGTTTCCCGTGATATCAAGAGCCTCATGTCACGGTATACGCAGGACAAATCCCGAGGAGCGGTCTCCCGTGTCCACTCCGGTGATACGCACCAGGTACTGCCCGGCTGATACAGTGCCAAGATCAATTCGGTGGCGACTCTTTCCCGGCGGTACCCCGACAATGTGCGTTGCAGACGTGCGTCGACCGAGGACGTCAAACACGTCCACCCGTACATCCTGAAAGGCCCTGTTCACGATGTCGATCGACAGGCGCTGACCTGCGCCCCGCAGCGGGTTCGGATACACACCCGCGAGCGCAAAGCCACCCGGCAGTTCGTCCCCTTCCACCCTCGACACGGCACCGGTCTCGAAGACAGGTGCCACCGTACTCCGCACCATGGTCGATGCATCGCGCGTCATTACGCTCCACCGCCAGCGGCCTTCGGGCAACGCGTCAAGGAGCAGTTCGTAGGACGTATTTTCCGTCCATCCGCTCAGCATGACCTCCCCGATCGGCGATTGAAGCGCCACCTGGTATTCGAGTGGAGCCGCCGGCGCGTCGACGATAACTGCATCGGGATCGACGCCGACCGTCCAGGTCAGCACGATACGGTTGTCTACGACCAGTGCATCGGCAGGCTGTGCGGCCAATGGAGGTGCGTCCACACCCCTTCCCTTTCCAATTACCAGATGCTGATCGGCATCCAGGCCCACGTACCGCTCCACCTGACCGTCAGGCCAGCGGACAATGAGCGAATCAATCCTCGCCGCATTCCCGAGCCCGGCATGTACGCCCGCTCCCGTATGCTGGCTTATGAAACCCTGTCCCGCCAGGACTTCCCGCACCATGTGCCTTCCCGCAGCATGTATATCGAGCCGCGCCCCGACAGCGTCCCGGTTCGGTGCCGGTTGATTCAGCCGCACCGTCACCCAGTGCCCGGCCGCCGGGTCTTCGTTGAGCATGACGCGGTTGAACGGATCGGTATTCGAGCCCTGAAACAGATCTATCCGGCCATCCCGGTCAAAATCGCCTGCGGCCACGGACAGATGGGAATGAGCCGACGGCGGATTGCCTCCCAGCGAGACGAGCAGCCCCGCCTCGGCGTACACGTCAGTGAACGTCCCGTCGCCGTTGTTGCGGAAGAGACTCGCCGCACCGCCGAGCTGCGTCGCCGCGTACAGATCCATGTACCCATCGTTGTTGAAGTCGGCCGCCGCTGTGCCGAAAGTCTGCGCGGTGGGCGGACCGCTGACGCCGGCATCCACCGTGACATCGGTGAACGTTCCGTCGCCATTGTTGCGGTAGAGCACATTGGCGCCATCACGCCCGTCGGATGCCGGCATGTTGGCCACGTACACGTCAAGCAGGCCGTCGCCATCGTAGTCGAGCCATTCTACGCCCCAGGCGGCACCGTCGTGGGCAACACCTGCGGCCACGCCCACCTCGTCGAATGTGCCGTCTCCGCGGTTTCGCAGCAGCAGGTTCACGGATTTCTCCCGCGTCAGGGCATCGCATGCGCCGATGTAGATGTCCAGATCCCCGTCCCCGTCATAATCGGCCGCAGCTACGCCATAGGCCTTTTCAATGAACGCACCGAGCTCCGTGTTCTGGGGAGATGCGACGAACTGCCCCGAGCCGTCACCGAAGTAGACCTGGCTGCCGCCACGATCATCCCCGATGAAGATATCCAGCGGGCCATCGCCGTTCAGGTCCGCGAACACGACGCCCTGTGCCAAGCCGTCGAAGTCGATACCGCTGGCCTCCGTGTCCTCCACCAGCCGCATACCGGCATCGTTACGGTAGAAGCGGCTGGCAGCGCCAAGCAGCACGCTTTCGTAGCCCTCCGGAAACCCGTCATCGTCCACGTCGGCCCATGTGGCCCCGAACACGAATCCCGGCTGGTATGTGCGGCCTAGCAGGCTGTCGAAGCTGGCCGTAAACCCCGTGTCGGCGCCGCGCGAAAGATACATGCGGCCGGGCTGATAGATGTCCAGGTACCCGTCTGCGTTGAGATCCACAACGCCGGCAGCCCACGTCGATGCGCCCTGGCGTGTCTGCACGTCGAGCAGATGCGAAGCTTCGGTGAACTGCTGTGCGCTGGCCGGTGCGGCAAGAAGAATGGTAATCGCCAGCGAAACCACGCCGTGCCTGGTTGATGAACACATTTTATCATCGGGTCAAGATTCTGCCCAATATAACGCACATGGGGCGGCGGGCCTTCCGGCCCGCCGCCCCTTTCGTGCTTCATCCAGGAAAAACTGTGTGTCGCGTGAGGATTACCTGAGAAGTACCATGCTCTTTGTAACCGATCCTCCCGGTGTTGTGAGTCGGTAGAGGTACATGCCGTTTGTCAGGTTCGGCGCCTCAAAACGCACTTCATGCTGACCGGCTGGCAGTCCGCCATCGTGCAGTACCGAGACGCGGCGACCCAGGACATCGTAGACTTCCAGACGCACATCCTGAGCGGCCGGAATCGAGAACTGGATGGTCGTCTGTGCGCCGAACGGGTTCGGGTAGTTCTGGTTCAGCGAGTAGGCGCGGGGCAGTTCGACGCCCGGCTCTTCCGTGTCGACAGACGAGGCATACTCGATCGGATCGAACCGGAACATCTCCGCACCGGAACTGAGCACGTACACCCCTTCATCCGTAAAGGAGATATCCGCGATTTCACCGGCCTTGAGCGCAAAATCGGTAAGGGCCGTACCCTGCCAGTTCGGTGATACCCAGACGCCCTGGCCCCATGTGCCGGCGAAGAATACACCATTTTCGTCAAAGCTCACGTGACGCACCTCCGGAGGTACATTGGGCTCGGGGAAGGCCGTGTTCAGGCCGGTCCAGTTATCCCCTTCGTCGGCGGTGTAGTACACGCCAAGTGCCGTCCCAACGAACAGGTTGCCGGTAACCGGGTCGAACTCGATGTCGAAAATGTGTCCGTTTCCGAGGCCATTCCCCTTGGGACGCTGCCACGTCTCGCCAAAATCGGAGGTCACATAGAGCGAGTCTCCGAACGTGCCTGCGTAGAGCTTGCCGGGCGTCGTCGGATCGGCTTCCAGCGACCACGGCGTATCGGCCGAGCCAAGCGGCAGTTGCTTGGCCTTCTGCCACGTCCCCCCGCGATCGAAACTACGGTACATCTCCCCGTTGTTGGCGCTGATGAAGAGCGTTCCATTGATGTCCTCGCTGATGGCATAGACCTGTGCAAACGGATCGTCTACGCCGTCCGGCGAGCCGCCTGGGCCACCCGTCAGGTCGAGAAATGGATCGGTCCACGTCTTGCCGTCATCGTCCGAATAGTACAGGCCACCGAAGCCCCACGTCGTCAGCCAGATACGGCCACTCTGATCGCGGAACAGGTCGGTTACGACGAGTGGCGAGAAAAGTCCTTCCTTCGCCGGGAGTCCCTCACCGCAGGAATACCACAGGTTTCCCAGACCGCCATCCCAGCCGGCGGCGCGGTTCTGACCGGGTACGCGGCACATGACCGCGCCGATATTGAGCGTTCCGGGGTCAAGTGCGCCACCAAACAGGCCAACAATGTAGCGAGGGCCGGCGTCGGTCGGCGCAAATACGCTCGCCTGTATGGCAGCTTTCGCCGGGAAACCGAATACGCGGTCGAGCTCAACGCTCGTGCTGTCCACGTTGTTGGCGAGCACATCGTCGTCATTCAGGAGCGTCGCCCAGTTGGCAATTTCGTCTGTCGTAATGAGCGTATTCACGATAACGTCGTACGTCATCGTCTTGACTTCGCCGACATTGAATGACTGATCTGAATCGAGCCGCCAGAGCATATTCCGGTTTCCCGTGACGTCGACCGTGCCCTCGTCCACGACAATGCTCTGCTCATTGAGCGAGAACCGGTGATCTGTGACGTCTGTTACCCAGAGGGGGTTTCCTGGTCCTGCCGACGTCGGATCCAGGTCAACCGTCGTGCCAGCAAGATTTTCGACCGTCACCGTAAACGTGATGACATCTCCCGGATGAGCCGTGCCGAACGTATTGACGGTTTTCGAGACGCGAAAATCCGTGATGGTCTCGTAATCAAATGCTGTTTCGGCAATGTTGTCGATCGTGACGGTCTCGAAGCCTGCAATTGCGCCTACAGCTGTGGGCGATGCGACGATAGGCAGGACCGGAATCAGGTCCGGGTCGCATGCTCCGCCGACATCGGCGCAGTCCAGGAAGAAGTGGTTCGTGCCGGAGATGCCGTCCACAATGATATCGAAATCTTTTGACGGACGGACCACGAAGTAGTCGTCACTCGCGCCGCCCCCCTGACCTCCAAACAGCCTCAGTGTCTGCAGCAGATCGGGCGCATCACCGTCGGGCGTAAAGACGGTGAATACGTCCTGGCCATCCACCACACCGCCGGTATCGTCGCTACCGTAGATACGGACGTCCTTTTTGTTACGGAAATTGATGAGTTCGAATGTCGGGTCTGCACCGCTACCGATCCGGAATGTATTCCGACCGAATACGGTCGGGCCGTCGATGACATTGACCTCATTGTCCGTATCGGGGGGTAGCAGCACGCTGTACGCCCCGTTGGTAATGATCACGTCATCGATGGGTTCAATATTCAGGAAGTTGACAATCGTTGTGGTGCCCGCCGTGATCGTCTGCGGAAACAGCGTATCGTATTCAAACAGGATCGAGCCGCTCCCCGTCGACGATACCCCGGGTATGCTCCCCCAGTTACCCATCACATAGGCCTGCTTGGTCACCTGCTCGCTGCCGCGCAGTACCACGCGGTCGAACCCATCTTCTCCATTGAATTCCAGACCACAGATGGCGGAGAGCGGCGTAACGCCACCCTTACAGACCGCACTACCGAGGCCGTTGGGAATGGGGTTTCCGTTGTTGAAATCGATAGTCAGAAGGTCGTCACCAGCCGTTCCATTGAGCACGATAGCCCGAATGCCGTCAGAGAATGAAGGACCAATTGGGTCAAATGCATCTCCCGCAAAAAGAACCCGTGCCCCTTCGCGGACCGAAAAATCTCCGTTCAGCTCTATCCCGACCTTGTACGATGTGGACTCGCCACCCGGAAAAACCGTCAGATCGAACGGATCAAGGCCAGGTGTAAGGGTTCCTGCGAGGTTTACGATCGTCGCACCGTCAGCCGAATTGTCTTGTGCCAGTGACTGCGATGAAAAATAGGCATCCGAGTCAGGTCCCAGGAGCGACTGCGGGTTCGGGTTGAGCGTTTTCCAGAACGGCGCCAGGGCGAGTTCGTCGACCTTGGCTTTACGGCCTGCGTTGTGGACGTATGCCAGTGTGGTCGAGAAGCTGCCGTTGTCTTCAACGATATCCGTATTGCCTACATCAACAAATACACCGATGTCCAGATCGTCTCCATCGGGCGTGTGGCCCGCATACGTATTTCCTTCGACACGTCCTCCGTTGTTCGGAAGCTGATTCTCGGCGTCCTGTACAATACGAACTCCGATGGCTGGCTCACGCCCGTCCACGAACTCATTGAAATTGTCCTGATTAAGTCCTCTTACAAGGTCAAAAAAGGTGTTTTCATGTATCCAGGCTCCACATGCAAACTTGTTGATGATGTTGCACTTGGCCGGATCACCTGATATACCCTCAACGTGTACACCCACTCCCGCCGTAACGTTGGCCCCGGCAAGTCCTACGCCACCCATATCGTACACGCTGTTACCGCGCACTTCGCCACCGGTCATGGTCACGGATCCGCTTGTGGACTGCGCGTCGGCGTACACACCAAAGGCATGATTGAATGGATGTCCGGGACGAATCTGGCCAAAATTGTGGATCACATTATGCCGCACCGTCCAGCGATTGACATCGCCTTCGATGACCACGGCCGCCCAGGCAACAGAAGCGCCGCCGTCGTCCGCATCTCCCAGGAACTCAATCCCTTCAATCGTCACATTGTTCGCCTGGATGCGGAACGCATAGGCGTTTCCGGCAACATCAATACAGGCCTCCGACCCGTCGCAGGACAAAGCGCCTGGTGTCGAAGGAGTAAATCGGCCGCCCGCTCCGACAGCAACGTCGCTTCCGCGTGAGCTTCGAATAGTCACAAACGATTCCGTGATATCCCAGGGTCCTGGATTGGGACCTGCGCTGACGGCATAGGCGTGGCCATGGGCGAGCACGACGGTGTCGCCCTGAAGAGCCTGTGACAGCGCGTACCCTACCGTCACGCAGGGAGTGACGGAGCAGTCGCCCGCATCAATGGCGCCCAGCGCTGAAGGATCGACCAGTCTGTCCGTGGCTTCTGCGCTACCCACGAATACAAAAGTGAGCAGCAGTGCGAGTACTGTAAAACGACGATTCATAATTAATGACTTTGATGGTGCACCGGTAGTGGAGGTGCCTCGAGCAGCCGAGGCTGCGGTTTGTCACTATTGGAGTACGACAAATATGCGTCGATTTGCGCGGACCATATTTCTATTATTTCGTTGTGCTGCAATTACTTACGAAAACGCAAATACATCAGTTTTTCTCGTACACGCTGCCCGCTCATCCATGAGAGAAGCCATCAGGCGATAAATTCCAGGACGAAAAAAAGAGCGGCGGGCCTTGCGGCCCGCCGCCCTTTTTCAATGCAGCAGGAAGTCTACAGTGAGGTGCCTACTTGAGCAGCACCATGGACTTCGTCTCTGAACCTGTTGGCGTAGAGAGCCGGTACAGGTACATGCCGTTTGACAGGTTGGGCGCCGTAAACTGCACCGCGTGCTGTCCGGCCGTCATCGTACCATCCACCAGCGTGGCCACGCGGCGACCCAGGACATCATAGATCTCCAGACGCACATCCTGCGAGGCAGGCAGCGAGAACTGGATGGTCGTCTGCGCGCCAAACGGGTTCGGATAGTTCTGGTTCAATGAGTATGCGTTCGGAAGCTCCGTACCGGGCTCCTCCGTGTCAACAGCCGATGCGAAGTCCACGCGATCGAATCGGAACATCTCAGCGCCTGAGCTCAGGATGTACACACCACCGTCGCCAAAAGCGATATCGGCAATCTCGCCGGCCTTGAGAGCGAATTCGCTGAGCGCCGTACCCTGCCAGTTCGGTGATACCCAGACGCCCTGCCCCCACGTGCCTGCGAAGAACACACCGTTCTCGTCAAACGCCACGTGGCGCACTTCCGGCGGAACCGATGGAATGGGGAACGCCGTGTTCAGACCCGTCCAGTTGTCACCTTCGTCGGCCGTGTAGTAGACGCCGAGCGCCGTACCCACGAACAGGTTGCCCGAAATCGGATCGAACTCGATATCAAAAATGTTGCCATTACCGAGGCCATTTCCGTCCGGCCTCTGCCACGTCTCACCGAAATCGGACGTGACGTAGAGCGAATCGCCAAACGTACCAGCGTAGAGTTTGCCAGGCGTCGTCGGATCGGCTTCCAGCGACCATGGCGTGTCGGCCGAGCCAAGCGGTAGCTGCTTGGCACGCTGCCACGTCACACCGCCATCAAAGCTGCGCAACATGTCGCCATTGTTCGCGCTGATGAAGAGCGTACCGTTGATGTCTTCGCTGATGGCGTATATCTGGTTGAAAGTATCCGGATTGCCATCGGGCGCATTTCCGGGACCGCCACCGAGGTCGAGCACCGGCGCCGTCCAGGTCTTGCCATCGTCATCCGAGAAGTAGAGTCCGTTGAAGCCCCAGGACGTCAACCAGATGCGGCCACTCTGATCGCGGAAAAGGTCCGTTACCACAAGCGGTGAGAACAGTCCATCCTTGGCCGGCAGGCCTTCCGAACATGAGTACCAGAGATTACCAAGTCCGCCATCCCAGCCGACGGCCTTGTTCTGGTCGGGAACGCGGCACATGACCGCGCCAATGTTCAGCGTACCCGGATCCACCGCGCCACCAAACAGGCCAACTATGTAGCGCGGACCAGCATCCGTCGGCGCGAATACGCTCGCCTGGATCGCGGCCTTGGCCGGGAAGCCGAACACACGTTCAATCTCTACCGTCGTATCGTCGTGGTTGTCAGCGAGTGCACCATCCGGATTCAGAATGGACGCCCAGTTGATGATGCTTTCGGTCGTGATGAGCGTATTTACAATGGTCGAATAGGTCAATGTGGCCGTTTCTCCAACGGCGAACGATCCATCCTGGTCAAGACGCCAGAGCAATGCGCGGTTTGACGTTATGTTAACCGTACCCTCGTCGACCACGATGCTCTGATCCTGAACTGACAAGCGATGGTCAATGACATCCGTGACCCAGATGGGGAGCAGAGTCAAGTCAACAGGTGCCGCACCATTGTTCGTGACCGTGACCGTGTACTCGACCACATCTCCAGGGTGCGCGTCACCAAACGTATTGACCGTCTTGGAAATCGTGAGGTCTTCCGTGTGCGTCAGCGCCGTCGCCTCCATGCCTGCCCAGTCCACATCTTCGAAGCCAGGCACGGTAACCGTACCCGCAGCCGCTATCGGAGACGAAAGCGGAATGCAACCAGGGACCAACGCACAGTCAACGAAGAACCAGTCGCTGCCTGCCGCATCCTGACCATCCACGGAAATCGGGAAATCGGCCGATGGACGCACGACGAAGTAGTCGTCCAGCGTCGGGTTTACGGCTGCTTTTCCACCGAACAGGGAGACGGACTGAAGCAGTGCCGGCGCATTTCCATCGGGCGTAAACACGGTGAAAATGTCCCTACCGAATCCTGAGACCGTTGCATCCTCTGCGCCATGAATGACGACATTCTTTTTATTGCGGAAATTGATCTTCTCAAACGTGGGTGTCGCACCACTGTTGATCTGGAATGTATTCAGGCCGAACACAGTCGGTCCGTCAATGAGGTTGATCTCGTGGTCCACGTCATCCTGCGCGACGACCGCGAACGTACCGTTCGTGATCACAACATCATTGATGGGCTCAATATTCAGGAAGTTCACGATCTTTGTAGTCCCAGCCGTAATGGTCGGGGGAAAAAGGCCTGCGTACTCGAAAACAATGCTGCCGCTTCCTTCGTCAGAGGCCGTGCCCAGACCCCCATTACCCATATAGTAAGCCTGGTCCGTAACCTGCTCCGCACCGCGAAGCGTTACGGCGTCAAACCCGCCCACAGCATCGAACTGGAGACCACAATCGTCTGAATCCGGATGCTCAAGCAGTGCACATCCTCCAGCAATGCCCTCTGGAATGGGGTTACC
>Ga0066641_10000600_pt1 | contig 16365 bp, 16 predicted proteins | sample CryGeyCG2114_065_FD_59509 | JGI IMG/M metagenome (GOLD analysis project Ga0066641, IMG submission 59509) | Groundwater microbial communities from aquifer - Crystal Geyser CG12_big_fil_rev_8/21/14_0.65 | ecosystem: Environmental > Aquatic > Deep subsurface > Groundwater | place: USA: Utah: Grand... | reverse complement strand
ATGGAAACAAGGCAGCTGATTTGGTTGTTGATATTAAGATTCAAAGTAGAAAAAAAATGTTGATTAAACAATGGGGAGATATTCTTTGTGGAGGAACTAAATATTTAGAACCTAACATTTCAATGCTAAGAAATATCTTTGTTGAACAAAAAAATAAAACACAAACAAAAGCAGCAATAAAAATCCAAAATAAATATAAAGATTATAAGTCTAAGAAAATTTAACTATTGAATTTATTTAGCAAAAATATATTATTATTTGAATGATTTTCAAGGGGGTTTTGATATAATGAAAATGTTACTTTTAATGCCAAACCAAATATGAAAATTATTTCAATACTCATGGATAAAAATACCCCTAATATTTTAAAGAATATTAGAGATGATTTTTATTCTGACGGTTATGAGCTAAGATTAGATTTAATATTTAAATTTACAGAAACTAAAGATATTAGCATTATTCAAAAAGCTATTAATCTAATCAAAACTAAAGATAAAATTATAGTTATAACCTTAAGAGACAAAAATCAAGGTGGTGAATATCTATGCAGTCTTAATGAAAAACTAGATATTTACAATCAATTAGCTAGTGATAATAAAAACTATAAAAATTTATATTTTGATTTTGAGTATTATATTGAACAAGAAATAATAGAAGATTTTATAAATAAAAATCATAATAGTAAAATAATATACTCATACCATAATTTTACTCTTACTCCAGAACCATCTGATTTAAACAAAATATTTAAAAGTATTTATTGTCAGAATATAACTAAAACTAAAATAATTTATAAAATAGTTACCCAGGCTAGAAATAGTTTAGAAAGCCTAGATTTAATTAGTTTTTTAAAGAATATTAAATCTGAATATAAAAACTTACAGATAATAGCCCACTGTATGGGAAATTATGGAATATTCTCAAGAGTTATTAATGGTATTTATGGCAGTGAGTTCTCTTATGGAATTTTAAATCAAGAAAAAGCTGTTCTAGATAATAATCTTGGCTGTATCTCTACTGAAGATCTTTACAATTTATACAGAATAAAAAAATTAAATAAAAATACTAAAATATATGCTTTATTGGGAAACCCTGTAGAACATAGTGTCGGACATGTATTTCATAATGAATATTTTTCCAAATTAGATATAAACAGCATTTATATAAAAATTAATTTTTTAAAAACTGAGGTAAAAGGTTTTTTTGAAAAGATAAAAGAATTTAACTTTTCTGGCTTAAGTATTACGATGCCCTTAAAAGAGGAAGTCTTTGAATATATTTCTAATAAAGATGATTTTAAATTTATTAAGGCAATAAATACTATAAAAATAGATGGAAATAATTTATTAGGTCAAAATACCGATGGGGTAGGTGCTTATATAGTTTTGAATGAATTAGAACAATTTGATAAAAATCAAATTAATAATTTTTTGTTCATTGGTGCAGGTGGTGCTGTTGAAGGAATTATAAATGAATTATTAGTTAATTTAACTAAATGTAATATCGTTGTTTTAAATAGAACGCTTAAAAATGCAGAAAAAATTAAATCTAAATTTGAAAAGTTATGTATAAATAAAAGTTCATCTATTCAAATAAATAGTTTTGATGATTTTTCTGATATAAATATAAAAAATCAAAAATTATATGTTATAAACGCAATTTCTAATAGTTATATAAAAGATAATTCTTTATTGAAAGTTGTACTAGATAAAATTTTTAGTTACATCAGTAAAGACTCAGTAGTAATGGATATTAATTACTATAATGATATTTTAGATTTAGTTCCTAATGAAATAAAAGCTATTAATGGTATTAAAATGTTTAGAGAACAAGCAAAGTTGCAACAATCATTTTGGGATAATTAACATATTTTATTTATTATTTGTCACCGCTGTAGTAAAACCATTTTTCATTTATTCTTTTAAACTTACTTTTTTCATGTAGTAACTGAGGTAAATTATTAATTATATAAAATGCCTTAAATTCAACATAAGCAATATTTGAATCTTTTTTATCTATTTTATGATTGAGCACCTCTAATTTAAGCCATATAGATTCAGTTGCCCATTCCATAGAACTTTGATAATTGAATTTTTTCAGAGCAGGGCCAGTCATAGTTTCTTTAATATAGTCTATTTTAGCTTTTGTATATGCCGAATATCTTGAGCGCATTAACTCTTCAGCTGTTTTAGGAATTTGTATATTATCTATAAATTTCCCACAACATTCGTTATATATATTATTAGAGCCGCATGGGCATTTTTCATTTAAATTAATCATGTTAAATATATTCTATTAAAGAGCTAGTTCCCGTTGATTATGTTTTATTACAAAGTTAATTATAATAGGTGCTATAGAAAAACTTATTAGCAATGCAGCTAATACTACTTGGCTATAGTCGTGAGGTAATAGTTTATTATTTGCAGCAATTGCTAAAAGTGCAAACCCAAACTCTCCCCCTTGAGCCAATATTAAACCAGTTTTTAACGATGTTTTTAGATCTTGTCTATTAACTATACTAAGAATAGTTATTAATAAAAACTTTCCGATTATTAAAGCAGTTAATAATAATCCTATCCAAATCCATGTACTAGTCCAGCTATTGATATCAACAAGCATTCCAATTGAGATAAAAAATAAGCCTAATAATACATCTTTAAATGGTCTAATTTCCATTTCAATATTATTGCGATATTGAGTTTCACTAAGCATCATTCCAGATATGAATGCCCCTAATGTGTATGAAAAACCAAGAATGTGAGTTATCCAAGCAGAGCCTATAACAACAAGTAATACACTTAGAGTAAATAATTCAAGGCATTTAGTTTTAATAATTAGATGGAATAACGGTTGTAATAACCATCTACCAATAGCTAAAATTACTCCAACAGCTATAAATCCTTTTATTATAGGACTGTAAATATTTATTTCACTTATTACATCTGGATTTAAGTTTGGAAGTAGAACCATTATAGGTATCACTGCTATATCTTGAAATAATAGTATACCAATCGCATTTAATGCATAAACGTTATTATATTCTTTATTACTGTATAACTCTTTAATAACAATAGCTGTTGATGACATAGCTGCAATACAACCAACAGAAAAAGCCGCTGTTTGTGTCATATTGAAACTTAAACCAATCATCGTTGTAATTATTATGGTTAATAAAACTTGAAATCCTCCCAAAATAATTACTGCATTTTTAAGCTGAAATAATTTTTTTATAGAAAATTCAAGACCAATGGTAAACATTAGAAAAACTATACCCAATTCAGATAATTCGCGAATTATTGATGTATTTTCAATAAAGCCAAAAAGATTTGGGCCTAAGAGCGCTCCAGACACAATGTATCCTAAAATAGCGGGTAGTTTAAATAATCTGAATATTATTGAAATTATTAGGGCAATCAATAACATACCCAATATTGTTTCCATGTGACCCATAGCGTGAATTTGCATAATATATTCTTTTTATTAGTTATTTCATTATTTTTAAACTTATTTAATTGTAATGCATCCAATAAAGTACGTAAATTAAAAACTATGGTTTAAGGTGGACTTGATGTTTGTGAAGAGAATGATAATTATATCTATAACCATGATAATATCTTTTTTTAGCTATTCTGCATTAGCATATAGGAAAGTAGATCGAATAGTGGTTGATTTATCTGATCATAGGTTCTATGCATATCAAAATGGAAGAGTTGTTCGTTCTGGATTAATTTCTGGTGGCTCTCCAGGAAGAAGAACTGTTACTGGTAATTTTAGAATTTACCATAAAAGGGGTAGTGAATGCTATTCAAATAAATTTAAATCACATATGCCGTACTGTAGTTTCTTTTATAAGGGATTTGCAATTCATGGGCATCAATACGTACCAAGATATCATGCTAGCCATGGATGTGTAAGAATGTACTTAAGAGATGCAATATGGTTATATAAATATGCACCAATTGGGACGCCTATAACTGTTAGGCACTAAATTTTTTAAATAACCACTTTATTTAATATCAATATAAAGTGGTTATTTTTTTGTTATTAACAAAAACTCTCAGCGCTAGATTCATTCCATAGCTTCATTAAAGTATGAACATGCTCTGGAAGATCTTTAGGTATCATTTCACTTTTTTCTAATTCTAAAATTTGCCCTGGTTCAAAAAAGAAATGGTGCTCATCATAAGTTGTATGTACAACGTCATTTAATCTATAGTGAATATGATGAGGAGTTAATTCTTCTGTAGAATCAAGTCCTGCTGCGCCTAAAAGCTCAGCTACTGTTTTTAAAGTTTCATCATGAAAGTTAGCAACTCTTTTATATTTTTCTTTTACAACTAGACCATATCTATATTTAGGATTTTGAGAAGTAACACCAGTTGGGCAAGTATTTTTGTTACATTTTAAGGACATTATACAGCCAGTAGCTAGCATCATTCCTCTTGCAGAATTACATAAATCTGCGCCTAATGATATTTTTGTAACAATTTCAAAAGCTGTTAAAAGTTTACCTGAAGCAATAATTTTAATGTGTTTCTTTAAATTTGTACCAACTAAAGTTTTATAAACAAATGGTAAAGCATAGCTTAGAGGAGTTCCTACATGATTAGAAAATTCAACAGGTGCAGCGCCGGTACCACCTTCACCGCCATCAACTGTAATAAAATCTGGATAAATTCCCGTTTTTAGCATTGCTTTACAGATAGAAAAAAAGTCACGTCTAATACCAACACAAAGTTTGAAGCCAATAGGCTTACCTCCTGATAATTCTCTTAATTGTTGAACAAATTCTAATAAACCAATAGGAGTTTTAAAAGCCGAGTGAGCAGGAGGTGATATAACGTCATGTCCTAATTGTACGCCCCTAATTTTTGCTATTTCTTCATTTAATTTATCAGCAGGTAAAATACCTCCATGTCCAGGCTTTGCACCTTGAGATAGTTTGATTTCTATCATTTTTACATTAGGATGGCGTGATTTTTCTTTAAATAAATCTGGATCAAATTTACCATCGTAAGTTCTTGCTCCAAAATATGCGGTACCTAACTGCCAAGTTAAATCACCACCATATTTTAAATGATATTCTGTAAGACCACCTTCACCAGTATTTTGCATAAAATTACCAGTTTTTGCTCCCCAGTTCATAGCCATAACAGCTTCTGGGCTTAATGCACCATAACTCATAGCAGAAATATTTAAAATGGAAGCGTTATATGGTTGTGAGCATTGGCTATTACCAATTAATATTCTTAAATCATGACTTTCTAAAAATTTTGCATTTAATGAGTGGCAAAACCAATGATAGCCTTCGCCATATACATCTAATTTGGTACCCCAAGGAATAGTATCTAAGTCTTTTTTTGATCTTTGGTAAATTACTGAACGATATTCTCGAGATACTGGCTGTCCATTATCATCTGACTCGATAAAATATTGATATATTTCTGGTCTAATTAATTCTGCGAAATAACGAAAATAAGCAAGAATAGGGAAGTTTCTTAATAAAGTTTTTTTTCTTTGAAAAATATTATATAAACCAACAAGGAATATACCTATAAAAATTAAAAATATAATCCAAAAATCATGCCAAAAATAAGTAAGTGCAGCCATGCATGGTAAAATTATAAGCGACAGAAGATAGAAAACGTTACGCATAATATTTAACTCTTTTGTTTCATTAAAAATAAACTAGGATTTACTGCTTCACCATTTAAAATCACTGACCAGTGCAAATGAGGGCCTGTAACTCGACCTGTATTACCAACTGTGCCAATTTTATAATTTTTACTTATAAGTTGATTCTGTTTTACATTAACTTTATCTAAATGAGCATATAAAGTTTTTAAACCATTACCATGATCAACTATTACCGTATTTCCAGGAAGAAATAAATTTTTTGCTAAAATCACTTTGCCAGGTAGAGGGCTATAAATAGGAGATCCTTTTGCTGCAGCTATATCCATGCCTTTATGTGAATTTTTTTTAATATTATTAATTACTCTTCTTGAACCAAAACTGCTAGATGCAATTCCTTTTGTTGGTTTTTTAATAAGTAGACTGGAAATATTATTATTAAAGTTATTATAGCTATTATAATTATCTAAAATTAATTTTTGATCTTCTAAAATTCTTTTTAAATTAGTATGATCTGGTTTAACCATTTGGGTATTTTTAATAGTAATGCTCGAAGTTGGATAATTAGTTTTAGCTACTCTGAAAGATTTATTTAAAGTTTTATTATTTGTTTTAATAATTATTATATTTTGAGAAATAGGGTTTTTGTCTATTTTATCTTCTAATTTTAGAGGGATCCCTATAATTGCATATTTATTATTTTTATATTCACTTATAAATACAGGTTTTTTATTGTAAGTTACGCTTTTTGTATCAGATGGAATTTCTAAAATAGCAACGCCACCAGGCACAAGTTCTTGTTTTGGTAATGATGTTATGGTTTTATGTTCCGCATTAGCTATATTAAATAAAATAATTAATATGCTTATTATAAAAGTTCTAATTAACATTGATTAATCTCTATCAACAGGTACTGGTTTTCCATTCTCATCAATTGCGACAAATGTGAATAAGCCATCGGTGACTTTTATTTTTGTATTTGTTAACTTTCTAATTACCCATGCTTCAATTTTTATCTTCATTGAAGTTCTGCCAACTTTTAATATTTCACCATAACAGCAAACTGTGTCGCCAACTTTTACAGGAGATAAAAATTCTATTTTATCTATAGACACTGTTGCACATCTTGATTTGCAGCGTCTAGTTGCAACAATTCCTGCTCCCATATCCATTTGAGAGACTAGCCAGCCTCCAAAAATATCGCCATTAAAATTTGTGCTGTTTGGCATTGCAACAGTTTGTATTACAAGATCGCCTTTAGGTAAAATATTTACATCAGATGTTTGGTTTTTAGTCATAATAAGTTAAAATTCTAAAATACATATTTAATAAATTAATTTATACTAATTATTATAGTATATAATATATTGATTTTAAAAATGAAAGTTGATAAACCTATGCCAAATTTTCTAGCAATTGATACAAGTACAGATATTTGTTCATTAGCTATATATGCAAATGATACAATATTTAGCCTAAATAATAATTCTAAAGATAAGAAAAATAACCAAGTAATATTAGAACAATTACAAGAGCTATTAGTTAATGCGAAGGTATCTTTAAAAGATTTAGATGCAATCATTCTATCAGCAGGACCAGGAAGTTTTACAGGACTAAGAGTTGCAGCAAGCGTTGCCCAAAGTGTATCTTTTGCTAATAATATTAAAGTAATAAGATTATCAAGTTTGCAAATTATAGCGGAATTTTTAAGAAATAAACTAGATTCTATTTCAGATACTCAAAAAATATATGTTGCACAAGATGCTAGAAAAAATGAAATATATTTTGCAGAGTATACAAAACAAAGTTTAATTAATTTTGAATATATAGAAGAAAAATTAGTTACAGTAGACAAACTAAAAGAATTAATTAGTAAAGATGAAAATTTTGAGTATAGTTTTTATTTAGGTAATGCTTGGAATGCTTTTCCTGAATTAAGTGAATTCTGCAATAAATATACTTTAAAGTGTAGTAATGCATTGTTTCCTGATGTACAATATTGTTTTGAGATTGCTAAAGCATACTATAATTTAAATAAATTAGTAGAGCCTCATGACGCTTTACCTATTTATATTAGAAATAACGTTGTTAATTAATTTATTATATTTAATTAAAATATTATGGAACGAAAATTATTTAAAGAAATAATGCTTGTAATTATTATCAAACTTTTTGCCTTAATTTTCATTAAAGTAATGTGGTTTTCAAATCCTCAAAGCAAGACATTAAATTCAGACAAAATTTATAATCATTTGACACAAAGGCAAGATAGTAATTAATGCAAAATCAAAATAATATTGCTACTCAAAAAGAAGATCTATTAAAAAAAGCCGGCAATATTCTTAATAAAACTTTTGGTTACAAAAATTTTAGAACATTACAAAAAGATATAATAAAAAGCGTTTTAGAAGGTAATGATAATTTTGTATTAATGCCAACTGGGGGTGGAAAGTCTTTGTGCTATCAAATTCCTGCATTAGTAAAAGAAGGCGTAGCAATAGTAATTTCACCTTTAATATCTCTAATGCAAGATCAAGTACAGGCATTAAAACAAAATGGTATTAAGGCAGAATATTATAATTCTAGTTTATCAAGTTTTGATGCGAGAAGAGTATTGAATAGTTTATATAATGATAATTTAAAATTATTATATGTATCTCCAGAAAAACTAATTTCTAATAATTTTATAGATAGATTAAAAGATATCAACATATCATTATTTGTAATAGATGAAGCTCACTGTATTTCGCAATGGGGTCATGATTTTAGGCCTGAATATACTAAATTACATTATTTAAAAAATCATTTTTCTAATATACCAATTATTGCTTTGACAGCAACAGCAGATAAAGCCACTAGAGAAGATATATTAAATCAACTTAATATAAATAATGCAAAAGTACATATTGCAAGTTTTGATAGGCCAAATATTAAATATACTGTAGTAGAAAAATATAAACCCAAAGAGCAGTTATACAAAATATTAAAAAAATTCAATGACCAGTCAGGTATTGTTTATTGCTCCAGCAGAAAAAAAGTTGAAGAAATAGCAGATTATTTAAAACTCAAAGGGTTTAATGCGACTGCATACCATGCTGGTTTAAGTTTAAATATTCGTGAAAAAGCTCAAGATGATTTTAAGTTTGATAAAGTAAATATTATAGTTGCTACTGTTGCTTTTGGTATGGGAATAGATAAACCAAATGTGCGATTTGTAATTCACTATGATATTCCCAAAAATGTTGAAGGTTATTATCAAGAAACAGGAAGGGCAGGACGAGATGGTCTTGAGTCTCAAGCTATATTGCTTTATAGTTCAGCCGATATAATTATTCAAAAATATCTTATAGAACAAAAAGAATCAAATGAGCATCAAAAAAAATTAGATAGTTATAAACTGCAATGCATGATCAATTTTGCTGAAAGTTTTACTTGCAGAAGGCAAATTTTATTAAATTATTTTTCTGAATATCATGCTGGAAAATGTGATAATTGTGATATATGTGAAAACCCTGTTGAAACTTATGATGCAACAGTTGATATTCAAAAGGTTATTTCTTGTATATACAGATTAGATCAAAAATTTGGTATTAATTATGTTGTTAGCATCTTACGTGGTTTGAATAATGAAAAAATTAGAAATTATAGTCATGATAAATTAAGTACCTATGGAATAGGTAAAGATTACAGTGAAGAGCAGTGGTTTAATATTATCAGACAAATGATTCACCATGGCTTAATTGAACAAGATATCAAAAATTATCAAATCTTAAAAATTATAAACTTTGACAAAGTTAAAAATATTTTAAGAAATAAAGAAATTATTAATCTTTCTAAATTTAATAAAGATGCTTTTAACAAAAAACTTGAGTTAAAAGAAAATAGAGAAGAAAAAAAATCAAGACGAGCTAGCATTCAAGACAGGATTGCTAAACTTGAATATGATCAAGATTTACTTAAAGCATTAAAAGAGGCAAGAAAAGAAATTGCAGATATAGAAAACGTACCAACCTTTGTGGTATTTAATGATGCAACTCTTATAGAAATGGCCGCATTTAAACCAAAAGATAAAACTAGAATGCTTGCAATAAATGGAGTTGGGCAGCATAAACTTGAAAAGTATGGTGATAGGTTTATTAGAGTAATTGAAGAATTTTAGATAATTATTCACCCGTTTATTTCGATTTTGCTATGCATAAAAACATTTACTATTATTAAAATTGATAATAATAAAGGATTTTAATATGTGTAGATTTATTGCTTATTCTGGACAACCAATTTTACTAGATAATATTCTAGTAAGACCTCCTAACTCTTTGATTATGCAGAGTATGCAAGCAAGAGAGTCTGATGTTCGTACAAATGGGGATGGGTTCGGTTTAGGTTGGTATGTGCCGCAAATAGAAGATACACCTGCATTATTTCATTCTATTTCTCCAGCATGGAATGATCAAAATTTACTTCACTTAACTCGTAAAATTGAATCCCCATGTTTTTTTGCACATATCCGAGCAGCAAGTGCTGGTGGTGTTACACATTATAATTGCCATCCTTTTACCCATGGCAAATGGATGTTTATGCACAATGGAGGGGTAGATGATTTTATTCAAGTAAAACGACATCTACGTCATTTGCTTGATGATGATATATATAACTGGATACAAGGTGAAACAGATTCAGAACATATTTTTGCTCTTTTCTTGCAATTAGCGAAAAAACACAATTTGAAAGATACGCTCACAATAGCTAATGTACTTAAAGAAACACTAGCAACCCTTGCTGATTTAATTGAAAAATATGGTAAAAAAGGCCCATCATACTATAACATTTGTATAACAGATGGAAAGAGGATAGTTACTTGTCGTTATAGTACTGATACAACTGAATATTTAAGTTTGCACTACTTAACCGAAAGTACATTAGTTAGAGATAAGATAAAGCGAAATATTGAAAAAAATGATGATGAAACTCCTTTTGTACTAGTTGCGTCAGAGAAATTAACAATATTCAGTGAAGAATGGATAGATGTTCCAAAAAATAAAATTATGATGATTGATAATAGAGGCATTAAATTTGTCGAAATTTAATGATTAATCATATCTTCTAAAATTAAAAAAAGCTTTTCCAATTCTTTATCCACAGTCCATGGCATATTAATTACAATCATTCCACTACCATGCATCCCTTCAATCTGATTTTTTTTATAATATATTTCATTTTGCCATATTTTATCATTTGGAATAGATAGTTCTTTAATAATATTAATTAATATATTATGATAATTTTTTTTAAAAATTATTGGATACCAAATTACGTAAATACCAGTTGAGTTTTTCTTAAAATTTTTACATATAAAAGAACCTAAATTCTGGTATTCAGATTTGACTTCATAACTAGGATCAAAAAACACAATGCCTCTTTTTTCTTTATAAGGCACTATAGCATTTACTGCTTCATATGCATCTTTTTTTAAAATTTTAACATTTTTCTTTTTAGAAATTTCTTTAAAATTTTCAGATAAAATTTCATAACTTTTTTTATGATTTTCAATAAATACAGCTCTATCTTGGGTTCTTAATTCAGATTGAATAACAAAAGGTGAACCTGGATAAGTATTTTCAGGAGTTTTATTTAAAAGTTCATTGAATAAATAGCTTCTATCTTGTAATTTTCGTAAGAAGCTATATCCAGTTTCATATTCTTTATTTAAACTACTTTCATTGCATTTTAAATCATATATTCCTTCACCAGCAAAGGCATCAATGACACAAAAACCAGTTTCCTTCTTATGTAAGTAATGCATTATTGCTAATAAAGTTAGGTGCTTATGAATATCTGCAAAATTTCCAGCATGATATCTGTGTTGATAGCTGTACAAGTTAAATTCCTGGTTTGAAAAATAAAAGACATTATATTCTGAATCAGGTCGCCACGACAATAGTCGCCACGACTTTTTGGGGGGCTACTTTTTAATTTTACCCTATTTTTTAAAAAAACACTTGAACCCAATATACTCTAGAGTATAATATGGTTAATTAAAGTTTATCCTAACTAAAAATGACATACAGAAGAAGTAAATATCTCAATCTAGAAACAACAAAATATTATCATTGCATTACCAGATGTGTTAGACGCTCATTTTTATGCGGTTATGATGAAGTCACACAAAAAGATTATAATTACCGGAAAGAAATCATTAAAAATTTTCTACAAATTTTAACAAAAGCATATTTTATAGAAATCTGTTCATATGCCATAATGTGTAATCATATTCATTTGGTGTTATATGTAAATGACACTAATGTACAATCAGTAAAAGATGATGAAATTTTAAATCGATGGTCTTTAATTTACCCTTCTTCCGCAAGTGAAATAAAATACAGTATCTTAAATAATGATCCAGAAGATGATATTAAATCTAAAATAGAAAGATGTAGAAATAAATTATGTTGTATAAGCTCATTTATGGAAAAATTTAACTTAACATTATCTAAACAATTTAATAAGGAAGATAATTGTAAAGGACGTTTTTGGGAAGGAAATTTTTATCTTCAGCCTATATATGATATGCAGGCTTTAATAAATACGATGATATATGTTGATCTAAATCCAATTAGAGCCAAAATGGTATGTTATCCAGAAGAACATGATTGTTGTTCAATATCAGAAAGGTTTAATAAAGTAAAAATTCAATTAAAAAGATTAAATATATCTACAATAAAAATTACAGAAGATTTAATAAACTCTTTTTTTCAATTAGAATATCTATTAATTTTGGGTGATATAAATATTTTTGATGAAAAACATCATGTTAGTTTATATGATTATTTCAAATTAGTAGATATGTATGCAAAAATTAATTTGACCAAAAAATCACCTTCACATAATAAGCCATATATTGATATTTTTTCTAGATTATTAGATTAATTACCAATCCCATTTTTTTAAAATCTATAAAATTCAAGCAGTTAATTAGAATAATTACGCAATAAAAGTAGGGGGCCAAAAAGTCGTGGCCATTTTGGTCGTGGCGACCTAAGAATAGCTACCTAAGAATACCAACTTAATGGAACTATTCAATTTATAATTTGTCGAATTCAGTAATTCATAACCAAATTATATTTTTGAGAGCAATTATGTCTGGAAAACAATTCAATGTAGATTTTCAGTTTAGAGAGAAAATTAAAACTATTAAAAAATCAGAAATATTATCTTCAAATATAAAAAATTTAATTTCAAATCTTATCAAATTTGCAGAAGCTAATAAAATGAAAAGAGAGGATTTCGTTATAAATTTGAATACAGGTGAAGGTGTTATTTCATTATCTTTTGAAGAAAAGGATTCAAAACCAATTTCAAAAGATATAGAAGAATTAATTATTAAAACTTTAAAAGAAGTACCTGGAAATAAAAAAGCTCAGAAAATTAAAATATCAAAAGAAGAGGTAATATTAGATAATGATCAAGTCTTAGATAATGATCAAGTCTTAGATAATTATGAAGTCTTGCATTCTATTAATAAAGAAGAAAAAGGCATGTTACAAAAAGCCAGAGAATCCAAAGCATCTGATTTTTTATTTGGTTACAGTAGTATAAAAGAAGCTGGACAAAAAAAACTTTTTAAGCAATTATTTCCAGATAATGATAAAAATGAACAAAAAGAAATAGAATCAAAAGATGATGAAGTTAACAATAATAAGCCCAAATTGCCAGGGAAATCGCACGAAAGAAATCAAACTGAATTGGAGCGTTTGACTACCTTTATTCATAATCAACAATCTTTAGCAAAACCATTAGAAGAAAAGAAGAAAACTAAAAAAATAACTAAAAAAGAGGATTCTAGACTCAGACATCTACATTTATTGATTGATGAGGCTGAAAATAACATAAAAAAATTATCAAAAAGCTCAACAAAACATAAATTATAATTTTGTTAAAACAGGTTCTGAAAATAATTTTTATAATTTTCAAAACCTTTAAATTAGTTCAACAAATATTTAAAATTTTTTCTAAATATTTAACGTTCCAACCAGCAATTTTTCTTTTATTTTCCACTCCTACCTTTTCGGTTTTTTCTTGTTTGACCATATTAAGTGCAACTCTGCGTATTGTTGACATATTTGATGGTGTATTGTCCTTTCTTATTCTAGATTTATCTTCTCTAAAACCAACATCAAGAAGCCAATGTGCAGAATTTTCAATATGCCAATGACTTCTAACACAATTAGCAAATTCTTTAGCACTGAATTTATTACTTAATATAAAATATCTAAATTCAGTACTGGTTTCATTATTTATTATTCTAGTGCTTTTAACTTCACCTATTGCTTCGCAACCCTTAAAACATTTTGGCCTTTTTAGTTTGCTAATAGCATTAATAACGCTATATTCTCTTATTTCATATCTATTTCTATTTTGTTCCTCAGTTTTATATCTATCCTTTTCGGAGCCATCTGTGAAGCGGAATTCATTAATAATTTCTTTATGTAAATTCGCTTAATTATCTTTTACAGCTAAAACATAATCACCTTTTTTATCGATTATATCTGCGGCTATTTTTGTTTGGCAACCAATAGCATCTATTGTTATTATGTATCCTTTTATATCAAGTAAATTTAATAGTTCAGGAATTGCTGTAATTTCATTTGATTTTGTTTCTGTTTTTACATGGCCTAATAAAACGTTATTAGCAGTAGAATAAGCTCCTACAACATTAATTGCTGGAATTCCTGCATTGCTGTCATATGAGCCTCTGACAATTTTTCCATCTATAGGAATAATATCTCCTTTAGTTTTTTGAAAAACTGCATTAGTCCAATTTACAAAAGCTTGTTCAAATTCCCTTGGATTCATAATAGATAAAATTCTACTAATTGTGTCATGTGATGGAATACCATAAGGTAATTCAAGAAATTTTTTTAGCCAATCTTCATATTGTTCAGCCCATTTATAAATCCCTATTACACTATCTGCTCCTGCTATAACAGCACATATGACAATAGTTAAAATTTCACCTAATGAATATAATGGTTTCCTACGAATATCATCCATTGCCGAGAAATGGTCAATTATTGAAATTTTAATATCTTGTTCCATGATAATAACACCTTAAATTCAAGGCTTCATTATACTACTAATAAAAACAATATGTTAATTATTTTTAAATTATGGGTTTAGTTTGGTTTCTTTCGTGCGATTTCCCTGCCCAAATTGCGATAAATCAAATTCATTTATGTCTAGATTAATAATATAAAAATAGAACTTTTTAAAGTAACAATTAGTCAAATGGTGGCCTACAAAATAAGAGCTCATTATTAATGACTAATAACAATCTTACCCAGCTAATTTACGAACTAAAAACACAGCTAAATATACCCTATCAAAGCTTAAGCGAAGAATATAAAAGCAGAATGAGTAGCGATGAGCATACCAAAGAATATGAAATGCTAATAGAGCTTCTTGAAAAACCAGAAATCCAAAATCAATTAGTTACAACTGGTTCAATTAGATTTAAAAAAAAAACAGTTGAGAAGGATAAAAAATCTAGTAAAAAATATAAAGATAAAAATGAAAATAATGAATTAGTCTTAACGGAATTACCAAGAACAGTACAAATATATTTGACTGAAGATGGTTATAAAGCTGTTCTTGAAGCTAAAAGTAAATTGGCAGGTGGAAAAGAAGATCCTAATAAAAAATCCAAAGAAGATAAAGGCTCTTTTAAATCATGTAAAGTTTCATTTTTAATGAATCCTCCTGTTAGTAAAGAAAATCAAAAAAAAATTGGGGATAGAGATTGTACATATGTGACGCTAAGTTTTCTTTCAGAAAAATCTTCTGATGATAAAATTGGCGGTTCTTTGACAAGTGATGATTTATCTAAGAGCAAAGTTATATTCGATCAGCAAAATGAACAACGTTGGTCTATTGAAAAAGAATTCGAGGTTGCAACTGAGGTTGATGTTCCAAGAATAATGGGTGTTGGTTTAGATATGCATGTTGTTAAAGGACCAAGCTCAACAAATCCAAATGGAAAATTAAGAATATATGGGCAAAAAGGTATAAATCTAAAAGATATATTAAACGATAAAATAAAGTATCCATTAACCGATCAAGATAGAGATAAGATCTTTAGTGATATTGTAAAAGAAATAAGGATTATTCATTCATATAATGTTTATCATAAGGACATTAAACCAGAAAACATAATGGTTTTTATAGATGAAAATGGAAAATACAATGCAAAACTCGCTGACTTTGGTTTATGCAATTTGCTTACAAACGATGACATATGTGGCACACCAATATATATGCCAAAAAAATTATTAGACTTAAATAATGATATTAGAGCAAAAAAAAATCAACTAGGAGTTATTCAGTCTATTATTAAAAGTCCTGACTTGTATACTAATCAATTTAAAGGTCTAACATTAAATCAAATTATAGAAATAAATAAAAAAGAAGAAGAAATAAAACTTAAAGAATTAGCTGAACTGAAGGCACAATTAACAAACGATAAATTTGCAGCACATGATATGTGGTCTTTAGCAAGAGTATATCAAAGAATATTTTCTCTTGAAGATAATATGGCATCAAGAGAATCAATTTTCAAAAGTAGGGTAATATTACATGAATTAGTAAATAAAAATTATCCTATACTTCCAAGTATAAATGATATATATGAAATAACTAATACCAGTTATAACTTATTGCAGATAAATGATCCCAAAT
>Ga0066641_10000575_pt1 | contig 16873 bp, 22 predicted proteins | sample CryGeyCG2114_065_FD_59509 | JGI IMG/M metagenome (GOLD analysis project Ga0066641, IMG submission 59509) | Groundwater microbial communities from aquifer - Crystal Geyser CG12_big_fil_rev_8/21/14_0.65 | ecosystem: Environmental > Aquatic > Deep subsurface > Groundwater | place: USA: Utah: Grand... | reverse complement strand
AGAGAAAATTTCTATTCTTCAGAATATTGGTCGATGTTACCCAGTTTCGGGACTATACATGTTTCAAACCAAGAGATAACATTTATATTATTCACATGTGTCATGTCTGATATGAATCACCTGCTCAGAAAGGTAGAGGCGGCGAGAGATCTAAAAGAGAGCATGATTCCATCTGACCAGAGGAAGTATGGCTTTTTTCTTGATGAGATCCGTGCATCTGTCGTATATGGAGAGAGCACTGGTGATTCAGTTCTTGATTGGATGATATCTAATCGTCGCAGCATTGATCGCGGATTTCATAAGTCGCTCATTGGGCTGATCGATGAATTGTCTGGACATACAGAAGAGCCTCTTTTCATAATCAATAGGATAGAATCAAGTTATGTGATCAATCCAGGTACTGATGATTATGTGCTTGAAGAGACTGTGATGGCCGCTTTGATACTGGATGCGGCTCTGCCAAAAGATATCGATTGCCTTGAGATAAGCATAACTGACATGTCTTTGAGAAAGGAGAGATACAGCAAGAGATGGAGCAGAAGCACGTTGCCAACATATAAATATAATATTCCCGGTAAGATCCTTGAACAGCAATATAAGCGACCGATGCAGATCCAAAATGATCAGAATCGTCGTTTCGATGATGAAAATGTGTCTGGATTTGATGTGGTCTGCGGTGTAAGGGATGTGCAACGCTATCTGTTGCAGGAAGCAGCAGGCACGGACATCAGTATGGTTGATGAGATGCTAAAAGACAAAGAGAAGAACAAAGATGAGCTTGGCCTTCTGTACAGAAAAGTGAATTCACAATGGAATGGTCTGAAAAATTCTCTTCCAATTGATTCAGGATTGATTCCTGAAATAAAAGGGTTATCCCGATTTGCCAAGCGATGGTATTACGCCTGGTTGATCTAAAAATGAGGTGAACTGATGAAAGTTATTCCACGCGCAGAAGTCGCAGATGCAGCAGAACAGATACTCATCGTCCCATTGACTGAGACACATCTGGAATTTTATACAAAGATCGCGCAGACATGTTCATTGAAATCTAATATAGACCTAAAGGCAAGGGCTGAGCCACGCAAGTTCTCTGGTGGAGAGTTCTGTCCGCAGTTCCATCTGGATAAGGATGAGGATCTGAAAGGCAAGACAATATATGGTATCGGTTCGCCAGGACCTTTCACAAACGATCAGGATCTTATGTATAGGACTACATTATGGGCCACTGCAGCAAAGGAGTGCGGAGCAGATGCTTTCCATCTTCTATTGACAGATATGCCGCACGCAAGACAGGATAGGGGTCATCTTGAAGAGCAGACAAAAAAGGTCCGCGGCAAGCCTAATACAATACGACATTGGGCAAAACAGGCCTATGTGAGCGGGATAGATAGCATAATCACGACTCATCTCCATTCAGATAAGATATATCCATACTTTGCTGAAGCGTATGATGTCGAAGATGGACGACAGATATTGAAAAATGTTTCACTCGAATGCATCCTTGCTGATTATATCCTTTATGGCTCATCATTGGGGAAGTTTCTTGACAAGGGCGGCGAAGGGATTGTGATCGTCGGTGTCGATGCGGGAAACAGGAAGTTCACAGATGACCTGCTTTCAGCGTTATACTTGCCTAATGTGAGCAAAGTGAATTTCGACAAGATACGTGAAGACGCGAATGATCCTAATCTGATAACCTGTAGATTGCTAGATCATTCAAATAATTTCAACGGATTTGAAGGGAAGATTGTCTTGTTCGCGGATGATATAATGGATACTGGCGGGACAATGATAAAGACATTGAACTATATCTTTTTGAACTATGCAGGCGCGGATCATGGATTCGGAAAACCAGATGAATCAATGCTTTACTTCACCCATGCGGTTCTTGCAGGAAATAGCCATAGAGATGTGCAATACAAATTCATGAAGAATTTCCCGCATATAAGAGAGATGGTCACGACAAACACAAGGCCATATATCAGCGATTCCCAGGATTTTAGGTTCAAGCGTGTGTCTACTATCATCCGCCTGGCAAAATTATATGGAGATGTCATACTTAAACATCACCTTGGTAGAGATATAACAAAAGAATATATCGAATTCTCAAACGCAGAAGAGCAGCATGAATTTCTGAAACCTCCAGGGCGTGATCCATTATACACCTTGAAGCGACATTCACTCCATTTCATGGCGAAAGCACCAAAAAAAGATAATGAGATAGTGCTTTATGATCGAGATTGAACCGTCACTTTTTTATATTATTTCTTTTATCGTCTTTTTCCATGAGAAAGAAAGTATATGGGCAGTCACAGACAAAAGCCTGTCCTTTCTGCGGGAAGCTTGCCACGACTAAGAACAGTCAGGGCATCGAGACATGCATCGATCATAAAAGCAAGTCTATGGATGGCATGGTGTGTTCGTGTGGAAGTGTGCTACAGCCAAAAGAAGGCAAGTACGGCGCGTTCTTTCTATGTTTCAATTGCGGTCCGATAAGCATGAAGAAAGCCCTGGAGATGAACTCAGGCGGAAACGGATACAAAGTCCAGACGCAAAAAAAAGATAAGAAAGATGAAGACAACAAGGCTGCCCGTGATTTCATAGCAAGAGAGATGAACAAGGGCCTGCCATCTGTGGATGATCTTTAATCCATAACATATTTATATTCTTTAAGTGCTGTTATATTATATGAAAAAGCTTTATTTTGCGATCTTCAGTCTCACACTGATGCTTGCGTTCGGTACAGTCGCGTACCACCAGCTTGAAGGCTGGACGTATGTGGATTCTTTTTATTTCACAGGTGTCACGCTGACCACAGTCGGATATGGTGAGTTCGTGCCGACAACACCGATTGCGAAGATATTCACTGTGTTTTTCAGCGTCTTTGGTGTCGCTATAGCACTTTTCGCACTCTCTATACTTGCCGCGCATTATTTTGAGCAGAAGCAGGATCCATTCTTCAATCAGGTGGATCGGGTCAAGAAACTTATACTCTGGAACCAGAAGCACTTAAAGAAGATTTTCCTCCTTGAGACAAAGAAAGAGAATCTTGAGAAGAGTTGGGAAGAAAGATATGCGAGTATACCTGTCGAGAAGCTCCCATGGAACATAGGAAAGGCGTCTGAACAGATTGTGCAGCTCATCGATAAAGGGAAAGTCGATCCATGCATCGCCCTTGACCTGGGATGTGGTCTTGGCAACGACACTTTATTCTTGGCCACGATGGGTTTTGAAGTCACAGGGATAGATGTGTCGAAGACAGCGATCGAATATGCGCGCGAGAGAGCCAAGGATACCAAGTGCACTTTTGTCGAAGGAGATGTCCTGAAGATGAAACTTCCAAAAGAGAATTTTGAATTTGTCAATGACAGGGGATGTTTCCACAATATCGATGTCAATGATAGGGAACGCTTCGTAAGGGAGCTTGCCCGCGTGATGAAGCCAGGCGCGAAATATTTTATGCTGACTCTATGCAACAAGGCGATAGTCGATTCTAAGGCGCAGAACACTGTCTCAAGAGACGAGATAGAAAATGTGTTCTCAAAAGACTTCAAGATGATCTATATCCGCGAGACCAAATTGATACACAATGTCTCGAGCCTGAAGAAAGGATATGAATGTTTTATGGAACGGAAATGATTCCCTTACATCCTGTTCAGATCTGTGATTCTTTGATGTTTTGTAAGGGTACGAATCATTCATGAGTTCTCTTAAATTCTACATAAGAATAAACAAGTGTGTAAAGTGTAGACCCGATCACAGGCACGAGCACAAGAAGCACGGCATAATCTGGGAAGAGTATCCCAAAGCATGCGAGAGCGCCTGATATCTTGAACAGCTTGGCTCCGATCTTATGTGTCTTGTCCCAGACGACTTTGCTTGACAGTGTCCATGGGGTTCTGATGCCTATGAAATAATTTTGCTTTGAGTTCTGCATCATGACTCCAGCGAAATAGAACAATATCCCTAACGCCGGCGCCATGAACTGCCCGATATTGATGCTGTATCCCAGATTCCATAAAAGAGTCAGTGCATAAATGTATATCAGGTAGATCTCGAGTATAAGTATGAATGTATCAAAGTGCCCTTCGAATCTCTTGATGTTTTTTTTCAATGGATCTATCTTCGGGATCACAAGCATCAGAAGATATATCCCAACCGCGATGATCGGCATGAGAAACACTCCAAAGAACTTTCCCATATATCCATTTACTTCACCTTTCGTGTTCCAGTGAGATGCCATCTGGTCTGGCATCTGCGGATAGATGAAGGCTGCGAACAGGAATGACAATATAATGAGGATGATGACCGTGATATGTGTCTTTTTCATGATTTGATTAATAACGACAATGCTTTATTAATCTTATCATCAATATATTAATCTGTTCTTAACCGTAATAATGCCACGGTGACAAATCTTTAGGAAGTGTGTCTCCTTGTATCCATTGGAGGATACAATGGGATACAGCAAAAAGATCAAGATGAAAATCTTGAAACACGTTGATTTGGGCATTACACCCATCGAATCAATAGCCAAGATACGCAAAATACCAAAGAAGATCATCTATAGGTGGTTAGAGCGAAGAAAACATCATGATGAAGCTGGCCTTGAGAACCTAAGGCCAGGTGCAAAGGAAATACAGATTAATACCACTTTTGAGCGTCTGATTCTAGCGCTCTGGCATCAGCGTCAAAGGAGTTCTCATAAGATCTGGCTAAACCTCAAAGACATAGGTTTTTTAGTTTCAGAACGACAGATTCAAAAAATTTACCGTAAACATACCCTTAAAATGAGCAAACGATCAAGACCATCTCAAATCAAATTCGTGAAGTACGAATGGCCAAAGCCAAATGCGCTTTGGCACACAGATTGGACAATATGCCCATATACAGGAAAGCAGCTGATCGCATTTGTTATGTCTCGTGCGGCCTCGACACCAGGATGATTTGTCTGGATGACTTCTGCTGGGATCTCGACCACTGTTCTGTTCCGGTTCTTGTGTTGGATATACATATGTGATCCAAGTCCTGCGCCACCGCCGATGACAGTGAATGCAGCCAAAGGAACAAGAAGTCTTCTATTATCTACAATCCAGTTCCATGTTCGTCGTGCTTTCTTATTTGTCGTCTCTTCTGGACATTCTTCGTCTAATTTCAGCTTTCGCATCTCTGCTGCGAGCATGTCTTGGTGCTCTTTTAGATATCTTCTAGTGTCTCTTCTTAATTGGCGCAATTTGTGCTTTGATAGATATTTTTCACCTTCTATCTTCTCAAGCCTGTCGAGGACATCTTCGACATGCGCGATATTCATAGAACGATAAGGATTTTCACGCGGTGCTGATGGATCTTTTCGTATTGATTCCAGATCATCTTGTATCTGCGTCTCAAGATCTTTTAGCCTTACTTCGAACATTCCGCGTTTCTTGAATCTTAGCTTTGCCAAGCCCTGTTTAAGCGCGTATCCTATCCCGAATATCTGGCAATTTGATCTGAAACTCTCCTTTAAGCCCCTTAGTTTTATCTTGTCATCTCTTAATTCAAGAAGTCGCTGTTCAGCAGTCATCTCATGCATTGGTTTCCCTGTGAATGTGTCATGCTCTGTCATTATAATATCATCGCGGCTGGTGTTTTTTGGATGTTTTTAAGCCTTTTGGCAGCGAAATACTTAAATGCAATCAATTTTTACCCCTGTTTCATGAGATTCATAATCGAACATCTGGACCCTGAAGTGTTTCGCTGGTGCGAGCTTGAATATAAGCACATCTCGCTTGTTGTCAGTGAAGAGAATGTTGTCTTCACAAATGTCAGATCTGGCGCTGACAAGCTCTCCGGCAGGATTGAAGAGAAGAGTGTCAAGGAGCTGAAGCCTGATTTTGGGAAGATATGTATACTTGATCCAAAAGCGAAGAAGACGTTATCTCCTGATGATGCATCTTTATTCGACTCATTTCTTTTCGGCGGTGTTCTTGGCAACCATCCGATGGACGGCAGGACCGAGAAAGAGCTTTCTGCGCAGATGCCTGATTGCGAGATCAGGAATCTTGGCGATGTGCAGATGAGCACTGACACAGCTGTCTTGGTCGCAAAGAGGATACTTGTCGATAAGATACCTTTTGACAAATTGGAATTTAAAGATGAGATCGAGATTGAGCTTGATGATGGGTTCTCTAACATATTGCCTTATCGATATCTTATTGAAGATGGAAAACCAGTGCTCCCTTATGGGTTGATCGATTACCTTATGCATGAAGATGAGACTAATCAGATGTAATAGAATTCAATGTATCAAGCACGAATCTCAACTTCTTAGGAAACTCTTTTGGTTCGATTTCTTTTGTCTGTCCGATCGCTTTATGACCACCCCCTCCTGGTGTGAGTCGAGCTGCGAATTCTCCAAGATGCACGTTCCTCGGGTGCGAATAGATGAATGGGTTCTCTGAGAATATCAACTTGTATCTTTCATATTTTTTCTGTATAATCAATTGATAAAGTGAATCTGGAAAATGCATAAACGACGCAAAACGGCTCAATGATCCCTTCACTCTTCTTCCGCCAGTGTCCTGCACGACAGTGTTCCCTTCCATCCGAAGATACCTCTTCACATCTTCCTCATAGACCCTATGCTGCTCGACATTGTATTCAGCCATCATGTGCAGCAGTGGATTGTCAAGGACCTGTTTCCATGGCTCTGTCGCTATCCTTCTTATCAGATCTGGTTTCATGAACCTGTTGTTGAAATCCATCGGTCCGACATATATCGCAAGGTTCAGCATGACACCATATCTGCTCAGGTCGTGCACGTCATCGATTGTCTTGTATCTTGCAGAATCTACCATGTCTGTGTCGATGACAAGCCCCTCATATTTCTTTAGGTGATCATGCTGTCTGACAAAATTATCATAGATCAATCTTGCGCACGATGGGGCATGTTGATCATAAAGATAATCATATGTCGGCGTGCTGTGCCGAAAACCTGTCGGATGATGATCTGCCCAGAATCTCACATCTATGTCTGGCATCGGAAGATCGACCACTGTGTCGTCTTCAAGGAATCTGAATCTATGATTTGCCTGCTTGTGGTCAATCCATTTGTAGTCAGTCATTTCAATATCAGAGAATGGATGCATGGCATATATAAGCGCGCCGCTCACGATACCATCAAGATCTGTGTGTGTGACAAGCCTGCTCATGAGATGTGAGATAGTGGCACAGTTCTTAATTGTTCTTGTTTTCAGAAGGGATGTTTCGCCAGTAAAGGCCGGTATTGAGTCGTCTTTCAAGATCCATTACTTGCTGCAGATGCGCGAATGTCAGTTGAGGCAATGGCACGTTCTGTGTACGTGGTTCTTTTGAGATATCGATTTTCATGTAGACTTTTTTTTGGATCGGATCATATAGTTCGACTGTATTAGGATCGATGGGACTTTTGCCTGCGAGCTGTCTATAAGTCTGATTGAGTCTATCTACGACAGAACTGATTCCATAGACAACCTCACGTGCTATGGGCCGGATGCTGCTATATCTTTTCAATCTGTCAATGAGTTTCATCTTCTAAGTCTCCTAAGAAAACAGTTCTGATATGAATCATAGACTTCTGCTCGATAGGAATCATCGTTTATGAATCGGTCGACACTCTCTTTTATCAATCGATCCGGATCATCGGACAGGCCGATGATCTCTGCAAATCTATCTATGTGACTGTACCTGTCAAGTATGATCTGTGTGATGCCTTGTTTATTGCCAGCAGAACGCATCAGACCGGTTATAGCTTTTGAATGTCTGTCTTTTTCTATATCCAGTGTCTTTTCGATGTTTTTTCCACCATCTGTATAGATGTGGGTAAATCCATAAGCAAGAAGTGTGCCGATATCATCTGTGCATTGCACAGCTGCTTCGATTGCCGCTTTGCCTTCTCTTTTGAAGAATAGCAGGCATTCAGCTGCCACTTTCATCTTATAGAGCTTGTCGCCAAATGACATCGATGGGGGGTATAGATATCTGTTTATTAAATTTGTCATCCATGCCGGTTCTCATGATCACAAGGTCGATACTTATATAAATGGCTCCGAAATCCCTTCGCCATCATTATTACGAGGTATTAGAGAATGGCACGTAAAATGGATGGTGGATGGATAGCTTCTAGTCCAATAACTGAAAGAGAAAGAAACTACGCAACTACTTTCAATCCAAAAGAAGAAAGACTGCAATCAGATATCGCCGAACTTGAAGACAGATGCAGCAGATTGAATGGTGAGTTGACTGATCTTAGACGACAACTCAGAGAAGCGAAACAGATTGATCCAGAAGAGCTTTCCAAATACAAACGGGATCTCGAACGTGTTGTTAGAGATGCAATCGAAGCAAATCCGACTGAAGAGACTGTTGCTGCCATAACAAATGCACTAGGTGTCGATGTTGCTTATGATCCTAATGGTGGGATATATAGAAGACAAGTACCCGATACGCTAGCATTAACAATAATGTGCAGATATCTAAATCGGGGTCCGATAATCATAGAAAGTGAGAAATCTTATGTTTCTGAAAATCAAGAATGCATCGCAATCCCAAATGAAATTGAAAAAGGAAAACTCTCAAGAGCAGTTTCTTACGTGGGTCGTGGATTTTTGACATTTGGAAGATCAATTAAGGTGCTAATGACATCACCTAAACCAAAAGAGCAAAAAGCTCGTGCAAAAAGAAAACCAAGGTATATGCCTCGTACTTGGTAATTTGTTTTAATTTTACTTAACCCAGTTCTCGTCGGATAATCTCCGAAAAACGACAATAAAATTTATTAAACGAAAGTTTTTCTTACAATACAGCATGAAGAAAAAAACATTTCCACGTTATGATAACACTGAAATATATGCTTTGGTGAAAAATTTATCAAGTGATCAGATCACAGCAGTAAAAAAACTGCACCAAACATTATCTGATAAAGAAAAGCCTCAATGGAATAGAAGAGTTTTGATGGCACGTGAATCATCAGTTACTGTAGAAAATGAACTGATTGAATCCAAATTTGATGAACTTGGAAAAATGCTCCATATAAAAAAATCACAAATGAAAAAGAAAGCACTTTTAGCATATATCGAGACTATGCTTGAATGTGTGGAACTAAGAGATGAACTGGAAGCCTGGCAGAAGCTTGGGATGGAAGCGAATAATAGATTCGAGGGAGATAGATGAAAAGGGGGGATATTTGGATAATAGAATTCCCAAAAACCAAAGGGCGCGAACAGTGTGGGAAACGCCCTGCAATAGTACTTGCGGATTCCAATCCCAAAATTGCAGTCAGCCTTCCATTGACATCAAAGACATTCGCATTGAGGATCACAAATTCCCAATAGATCCAAGCCACCAGAACGGACTCAGCCATTATTCAGTCGCTCTTTTGTTCCAGTTATCTGCGATAGACAAAAAAATATTCCTCAAGCATATTGGGGCAGTTGATCAAATTACCATGGATGAGATCAGATCCGGCCTTCGCAGGATGCTTGCGATCTGATCCTTCATTTAGACTTTTCAATGATCTCATACTGAAGTGAGAACGGGACATTTCTCGCAAAATAGGTGGGCATGATCTCACGGCCATAACTCTTTTTTATGCATCTGACTGCTTCTTCAAGTGTGTCCACCATCTCGACGGATTTCATCTCAGGCATTGGCTCCATGCCTTTCATGTTGAAGATATGCGCTATAAAATCATCTTTGACTGGTATTGTCCCATATATGATGAAGAATGGTCCTTTCTGATCTTTCACATCATACTTCACATCTGACTTTCTGTCAGCATCAAGATCAAGTCGAATCTCAAGATCGAGTGTCTTCGCAAGATATGTGCTTGCATCTGGTCTCTCTTTGACTGTGAAAAGCATCATCTTTGCGCTTTTGCGGTCTTTGCATGGGACTACTGCGTAGCCCACTTCCTTCTTTCCATCGTTTTCTTCTTATGTTCTCTGGATCACTAGATACTCTATTCCATGTTTCATCTGTTTTCACCTACGCAGGAGATATGGAATCATGGATTTAAAACATCGGAACATAGAATTAGGATTCACCGGAGATTAAATGAAATAATAAAAGAAAATAAGTGGGGCTGTTGGGACTTTCTCACTGACGTTCGAAGCAATGTCGTCTTCAGACGTCAATATTTGAACCCAAATCCGGTGGTATCTTCTTCGCGGATGCGACATACCTATAGGTTAATCATCGCAGTTATGCTCATCGCTCCACATATCTGGAGCCACCTATTCTAGCCAGGTTATACTACAGCCCCACTTGGGCTTAACTAGGTATCTGAGTGATTATATCGGGTTTATAAAGATTACTCCTTTTTTTCTGGTTGGGTCTCTAATCTGACTCATCAAGACCAAAAAAATATAATTGCTATGGGCATCTCACTCTTTACAATGAAAATATCCAAATTAGAAAAAATACTAAAGAGAGCATGGTGCAGAGAGACAAGCGCTGATCCAGACAACTGGACAGAGAAAGTGCCTGAATACGGCCAGTGCGCAGTGACAGCATGTGTCGTCCAGGATTACATGGGCGGAGAGATCGTCTGGGCGAACGCAAAACACCCAAATGGACAGGAGATATCTCATTACTTCAATGTGGTCGATGATGAAGAGGTGGATCTGACAAGGTCCCAGTTCCCAGAAGGCACATTGATACCACTTGGTGTCCCGAAGAGAAAACAGTTTCCGACTACGAGAGATTATGTCTTGTCATATGGTCCATCGCTGGATCGGTATAAGATACTCAAGCATCGTGTGGAGCTTGAGCTTGATAAGTAGAATTTTGCTTTTTTGTATTTTTCTCGATAATTAATGATTCTTGATAATGTCATGTCAGAAATGTATAAGCGAATACTACACACTTTAGTATGTAGATGAGCCATTTTTGAACACAAGGAAATCGAATATTTCCTGTGGAAGAAATGCTAAAGCATTTCTTTGCATCCTAAAAATCCGACAATCAATATCGAGCACCGATCAAACCACATCCTTTATGGTTGCAAGATAAAGTCTAAAACTTTATCTGCACATAAAATGTTAAAGCCTTTTCTTGTGTGGTTAGGTGGTTGCTGCCGGATTTTTGTGATAAAGAAAAATGACATTTCATTGGAATGAGTGGGTAACTAATACATGGATTTAAATATCATAAATCGCCTTATAAATTATATAAGTAAATTATATATATGGCCGCATATGACTGTTGGTATTAAATACCTAGGTGATGATATGGATGAAGAAAACATGAAATTCTATCTGAAAGAGGATTTGACTAAATATGTGGGGAAATGGATCGCGATTTGCAATAAGCATGTGGTCTCATCTGGAAAGAATCCTGTCAGAGTTTTCAATGAAGCACATAAAAAATATCCGGGAACAAGACCTTTACTTACTCTAGTGCCTGAAAATAGCGCTATGATTTTCTGAAAATGTCTAAATCTTTTCGTTATAAAGAGATGAATCGTCCAAAAGGCGGTGGTTCTGCAAAAACTCCGATGCTTCCGATCACTTTGATTGGAGATAATAGTTTTGATAGTTTTGGTTTGATTGATTCAGGTGCTGATTATTCTGTCATTCCAGAAGGTATTGCCCAACTGCTTGGACTCAAATATGATGGAGAAAAACATCCGACATTTGGTATCGGTGGATCGGTGCATTGCATCGATTCAAAGATGCAGATCCAGATTGAGATGGATAGGAGAAAATACACGATCATTATTCCAGTGAAAGTCATACTCGGAAAAAAAGGCGATGACATGCCGATCCTCATTGGGAGAGCCGTTTTTTTTGACAAGTTTGAGATAACTTTTATGCAAAAACAGATGAAATTCAGATTGAAGAAGGTATGATGATATACAAGAAAGATCAAGAAACGGCGTATGCAGAGATCATGCATATGTTCAGATATTATTATCAGACTGAATGGGCGCCAGAGAGCATGTTCAAAGGCAAGTCTAGATTATGGGTGCAAGCATTGAATCATCTTGTCACGCAAGGTTATGTCGAACGGAAGAAGACCTCACATGGTTACCAATACAGGTGGAAAGCCGCGCGACCGATGCATTTCTAGAATTTAATAAAAACATATAATTATTATTTATTGAAGATTTTATTATAAATTTAATTTGCCCATGATTAGATATTAAAGAGTGACATCCATGTCATGCAGACGCGCGAGTTGCGAAAGCAACTGGTGCTCTGGTAAGAAAAAGATCCACAATAAAATCATATCTGCTTCACTCTTTTTTCATATGCGTCCCAAGCCAATCTTCGATACTTATCAGCTTCAGAAGCAGGATCATCAGCCCCATAGATGCCTCTACCGACAATGATCACATCAGATCCAGCAGTGATAGCAGACTGCGGGGTGGCATAAGACTGTCCAAGCCCATCGCCAGACGAAGCCAATTTGATTCCAGGAGTCATTATCACAAATCCTGGCTCAGAGATAGAGACAAGCGAAGCCAGTTGCTTGTCGTCAGATCCATTCCCTATGAAACCTATGACAAAATCATTGTAATTCTTTGCAAGCTCGACTGTCTTTTTTGTGTATCCTTCTGTGATGAGATTCTCTTTCGCGCTCATCTGCGCAAGAAGAAGCAACCCCCGTTCTCTCCCCGATGCAGCAGAACGAAGTCCTTCGATGATACCATAGCCTGCGACAGTGTGCGCATTTGTTATGTGCGACCATTCGACGATACGATGCACGCCTGAAGTGTATTGTTGTTTCACTGTGTTCCCGATGTCTGCGAATTTTCGGTCTTCGAAGATCAGGAACTCATGCTGTTTAGAAAGTTTCTGCAAATGTTTGGCAAAGTCCATATCAAAATCCTCGACAATGTCCATATGTGTCTTAAGCACGCAGATCTTGTTAGCTACCTTCGATATTATCAAAAGGAATTTCTTTTTTTCAGTCACGTCCAATGACAGGCATAGATTTGTCTTCTTCATTTCCATAAGAGAGAAAAGTTTCTTTGCGATCGGATTATCTGTAGTCTCAGCGCGTTCAGAATATCTCATGGATGTGTGCATATATGATCACCATAAGAAAAAAGAAGAATTCACTTTTTATGCTTTTGCATATAATCTACATAATGGCTGAGCATCCAGTTCACGCTCTCTTTAGCTGAATGCTTGATATATGCATCGAACTTGATGTCATTTCTCTGTTCAAAATCAGCGGCTGCTTTCCTGATCTGTTCAGGGTCATCCAAAAGTGCCAGGTTCTCTTTGATTCTCTTCAGATACTTCCTGCCTGTCTTTTGCCCGATATATCCTTCTCCTCGGATGCAGATAGTCGCCTTGTCCCAGCTGTCATACTTCGCTTCGCATTTGGCCATCATCTTCGCGGCAGTCGCGACAATCTTCACTATGTGGAATCTTTCATCATAAGATTGTGCGCATTCTATCTGCCCGTCGCATCTTTCCAAAAGCTTTCTGATTTTTTTCCCATGCGCATAATCAGAAGTGGTTTTAGAATTACCGTATATGTTTAAGCCATTCTCTTTAGCTGTAGTGCCCTGCATGTGTATATATCCTACACCGCCATCATTGGAGGCATTTGGTTCGCTTGGATCCGCAAAACTTTCCTGTATCGCAATTGCTGCGAGTGTGTTCCTTGGCATCTTATGGAGGTCTTCGATCGTGTCAGTGATGTGCTTGTATCGCATCACTCTCTGTATCCTGCCTTCAAGACTTTTCAACTTCATGTAATCATATTTCTCTTTGAGCGGTTTGACGACAGGCGCATATCCCATGTGGTCGAATATCGCAGGCCGCACGCCTTTGATCGGCTCGACATCCGGAATAGTCTGTTTTGGCTTATCATTGACTGTTCTAATACTGGTCATGTATGGGATGATGGGGCTTCTTTCAATCTTTGGTGTAATCTCTTTTGCTGATCCAAATCCATAACTGCTTGTTATCCCGACGAGAGTCAATCCAAGTACCCCTGCAAGGACACTGGATTTGAGCCAGGATGCTGATCTATCAGTGTCTATCGCAGCATTTGCCTGATGCAATATCTCTCTGAACTTCTCTGTATGGTCTGAATCGATGATATATCTGTTGCCGGCCAGAAGAAGTGCGCCAGTCCCAATCAACGCGAGGTCGGAACTTAGACTCGGCATCTCAGTTGCAGCTTTCACAGCGCCATATACTATTGTGGTATTGAGGGCTGCAAGTGAAAGCACCTTGTCTATGCCTGGCTCTGCCTTTTTTTTACATCTGTCGAAGAACGCAGCTGCGCTCTTGGCTTGTGATTTTATTTTTTTCATCTTCTTCGTATATATTTGGGATATCATAACTATATCACCAAATGGCCAATTCTATTGATATTTAATGGGGTGAGGAGTATTTAAACCTTTCTATTTTTAACTACCTATTAGTACTAACAATATATTATTTCCTTGCCATTCTTCACATAGAACTCGCCATCCCACCAGGCTAGCTTGCCGCCGACTATTGTGCACACTGGCCAGCCTTGCAATTTCATTCCGTCGAATGGAGAGAATTTAGCTTTAGAATTAAACTCTGCTGCGACAACTGGCTTTGTCATGTTCATGTCAATCAAGGTGATATCAGCATCATGACCGGGAGAGATCCCGCCTTTGTTCCTGAGTCCGAATATCCTTGCTGGATTTGTGCACATCAGACGGACGACATCTGGCAAAGAAAGAAAACCTTCATTCACAGCATTCAACATAAGTGGTAGAGAAGTCTCTATCCCTGAGATCCCAGATGGCGCATTGAAATAATCTTTTCTCTTATCAGACAACAGATGTGGCGCATGATCGCTTCCGATGGTGTCTACAATACCATCACGTATACCCTTCCAGAGAGCTTCCTGATCACGCTCGGTCCTTATCGGCGGATTGACCTTTGTCAGGTTGTCAGAGCACATCTCTGCAGTCAAAAACAGATGGTGTGGTGTAGCTTCACAGTAGACTGGGACTTTTCCAAGTCGCGCTTTCGCGATCGATTCTATCTCTTCTTTTGTCGAGACATGCGCGATATATGCAGGCGTCTTTGTGAATCGTGACATCGCGATCACTTTCTGGCAGGCGATCTCAGCGCAGATGTTTGGGCGGACATCGTTATGCGAAGGAACTATCTTCTTGCATATCCAGTTCAGATTCGCGATGCGCGTGAACGACCTTATAAGCTCTTCATCTTCTGCATGCACAGTTACTATTCTTCCTTTACGGAAGATCCTAAGAAGGTCACGATCATTGTCGATAAGCAGATTCCCTGTGCTTGATCCCATGAAGATTTTCACAGAAGCGATATCACTGATCCGGTCAAGGGTTGTTATATTGTCTTTGCATGCGCCGAAGTGAAAGCCATAGTTGACATATGAATCCTTGGTAAATACTTTCTTTTGCTGGAGAACTTCAAAAGAGGTGCAGGCTGGGTAATTATTTGGCATATCTAATACAGTTGTGATACCGGAAGAGACTGCTGCCTTTGAACCGCTTTCCCATGTCTCAAGCGTCTCGTTTCCAGGCATCCTGAAATGCACATGCGGGTCGATGACGCCAGGGATAGCGAAGGCTCCGCGGGCATGGATTACTGTATCTGCGGGTCTAAAAGCACCGATTTTGACGATTTTACCATTGAGTGTATATATATTGGTATTGCAGACCTTTCCATCCACAATTATCCTGCAATCTTTTACTGATAGGCTAGTGCTTTTCTCCATGCTATTTAAGTGGAATCTAGGCTGATTTATATAGTTTAAGCCTTGTTTTTGCAACATTTATGGGGGCAATTTTGATGAATTCGGGGGTTACAGATGCCATAAATGCAAAATGTCAATTGTAACTACTGGAGAATAGAAAACTATATATACCTGACGCACCTACTTAATAGTAACAAACTTTGAGGAGAGAATTGATAAACAATTCTGAAAACACACAATCCCCCTCTAACCCCTCCGTGTTTCTCTCCTCAAAATTTTTCTTTTGATACACATGATCACTCGATAGAGATGAGACAATGAGCAAACAAGCATATCTGGACATCAAGAGAACAATAACATATCTAAGAGAAGATGATTTCCAGACTTTACGCGAAGAATTCAATCCATTCGTGAATTCTGATCATATCGATCCAGATCGCCTTGAATATCTTCTAAAACAGACAGATTGCATGATAAGACGTTTCGATGAAAGCAAAGAAAAAGATGAAAAGAACAAACTTGTCGCGCTGATCGGATATACCCGCAATCAAGATGTCAATATCGCAGATTTTCTGGTTGACTTGATTCTGTCTGATGACAATGTCTGCCCATTCACTGTCCAGGATTCACTTGTGATGATCGGAAAACCAGCAGTTGACTCTGTGCTGAATGCATTTCACACATATGTTGAAGATTCATTGATTGAATTAAATGTGTCAAGACAAAGCAAAGAAAGATTCGTATCCCTTGTGGAAGCCATGTCACGGCTTGAAGACACACGTGCAGTCGATCCCCTGTTGGAATATCTTGAATTGTTGCAGATGAATCATGATGTTGTCCTTGAAGCATTGAATTATCTCACAATTGGAAAAGCGGATGAACGAAATAAAGTCTGTGATTTTGTAGAACGATGCATCCTTGATGAAAATGATGAATTATATCTCTCTTTGTATGAAGAAAATCAATATACTGATTCTCCGATTGAATTGCAACGGCAGATGGTCATTGATAGATATCTTAATGCCCGACAGAAATTACATGATCTTGATGCCTCGATCGGATTCAATTTTGATATTAGCGTAAGCGCGCTTGAATGAATCTCTTTTTGTCGTTATAGGGGCTAATATGAAACCCTCTAGATTTCAGAACTATATTTCCGACGAGATTAGTCGTTTTA
>Ga0066641_10000555_pt1 | contig 17163 bp, 16 predicted proteins | sample CryGeyCG2114_065_FD_59509 | JGI IMG/M metagenome (GOLD analysis project Ga0066641, IMG submission 59509) | Groundwater microbial communities from aquifer - Crystal Geyser CG12_big_fil_rev_8/21/14_0.65 | ecosystem: Environmental > Aquatic > Deep subsurface > Groundwater | place: USA: Utah: Grand... | reverse complement strand
CGACCTACACCGACGCGCTGCAGGAGGCGATCAATCCCGATACCGGTCGGGTGCACACGAGCTACAGCCTCGTCGGCGCGCAGACCGGGCGCCTGTCGTCGACCGATCCGAACCTGCAGAACATTCCGATCCGCACCGAGATCGGGCGCCAGATCCGCCGCGCCTTCGTGCCCGAAAAGGGCAATGTCATCCTCGCCGCCGACTATTCGCAGATCGAATTGCGCCTCGCCGCGCACATGGCCGACGTCGCGCCGCTCAAGGAAGCCTTCCGCTCGGGCGAGGACATCCACAATCGCACCGCCGAGGAAATGTTCGGCAACGTCGATCGCGACAACCGCGCCAAGGCCAAGACGATCAATTTCGCGATCCTCTACGGCATCTCGCGCTGGGGCCTGGCAGGTCGCCTCAAGATCGAGGCCGACGAGGCACAGGCGCTGATCGACACCTATTTCGCGCGCTTCCCGGGCATCCAGAAGTTCATCGTCCGCACCCTCGAGAGCGTGCGCGAGAATGGCTATTCGGAGACCCTGTTCGGTCGCAAGACGTGGTTCCCGCGGATCAATGCGAAGAACCCGAACGAACGCGCCGGGTCCGAGCGCGCCGCGGTCAACGCGCCGATCCAAGGCACCAGCGCCGACATCATAAAGCGCGCTATGGTGCGGATGGTACCAGCCCTGCGCGAGGCCGGCCTCCACGACACGCGCATGCTGTTGCAGGTGCATGACGAACTGGTGTTCGAATGCCCCGAGGCGCAGGCCGAGGAAGCGGGCAAGGTCATAGCGCGCGTCATGTCCTCTGCCGCCGAGCCCGCCGTCACGCTCGACGTTCCGCTCGATATCGAGGTCGGCATCGGGCCGAGCTGGGACGACGCGCATTGACGCGACAGGTTCCGACTGTTGCATTGCCGGGCCTGCGCGTTAGGTCCCGGGCATGATGCAGACGATCCGCCAACAGCTCGAGCTCCTGCCCGACCAGACCCAGGACTGGCTCGTGGCCGCGCTGGCGGCAGGGCTGGCGGTCCTGCTCGCCCTGCTCATCCATCGCATCCTCCTCAAGGGACTGCGCAAGATCGTCGAGCAGAGCGAGAGCCAGAGCGACGACGTGCTGGTGCGCAACATCGCCCGTCCCTCGCGCTATGCGATGGTCGCGCTGGCACTGGTGCTGGTCGCTCGCGAAGTGCCGATGCTCGAGACGGTGTGGGACAAGATCGCCGGCTTCGTGATGCCGCTGATCGTAGGCTGGATGGTGCTCGCGGTGTTCCGCGCGCTGATCCATGCGGCCGAGGAGCGCGGCGGGGGCGACATTGCCTTCGATATTGCGGCACGCCGCCGCCGGACCCGGCTGACGATCATCTCGCGGCTGGTCTCGGCAATCATCATCTTCATCACCGTCGGGCTGATGCTGCTGTCGATCCCGGGGGTGCGCGATATCGGCATCACGCTGATGGCCTCGGCCGGTCTCGCCGCCCTCGCAGTCGGCGCCGCCGCGCAGCCCGCGCTCAAATCGCTGATCGCGGGGATCCAGATGGTGCTGACCGAACCGATCCGGATCGGCGACATGGTCAAGGTCGACGGGCATGTCGGACGGGTCGAGGAGATCCGTATGAATTTCGTCCTGGTCCGGACCTGGGACGAGCGGCTGATCGTGGTGCCGACCGCCCAATTCTTCGACCAGAGCTTCGAAAACTGGTCGCGCGGCAGCGAGATGCTGACCGGGCCGGTCTACCTGCATCTCGACCCGGCGAGCGAGGTCGACCCGATCCGCGCGGAGCTCGAGCGCTATGTCGAAGGCCACGAGCTGTGGGACGGTCGTACCGCCGCCATGCTGATGACCGAGGCCTATCCCGAGAGCATCGAATTGCGCATCGCCGTCAGCGCGGCGACCATTGGCGATCTGTGGAACCTGCGTTGCGCGGTGCGCGAGCACATGCTCGACTGGATCCGCAACAACCAGCCCGACGCGCTGATCCGCCATCGGCTCGAAGTGCCGCGCGGCCACCCCAAGGCCGGAGAGCCCTGATCCGGAGCACCGGAGGACCCTTCCAGAGAGGCGGTGCGACGACCGTCCGAACGCTCCTGTGCGGCCTCTTCCTCCTGTTCTCGTTGCTCGCCGCGCCAACGTCGGCGGTAGCGAAGGATCGCTGGCCGATCGACCGCGCGCTCTCGCAGCGGATCCTGGTGATGTCGGACACCTACATGCTGGCCGAACTCACCGTGCTGCTCGCCGATGTCGACAGCGAGATTGCCAAGTGTTCGGCGCGTCATCGCGATCTCGAACCGTGCCAGGACCTGATCTTCTATGCCGCAGCCCTTTCGGCGCGGACACTGGAGACACCGGCGCAAATCCAGCGGCGCTTCCAGCGGGCGATCGTGCTGGCAGAGCGCCTGTACGGCCCACTCAGCGACGAGTTCACCATCGAATTGATCGATCATTTGGCAACGCACTACCAGTCGATCGGACGCGACGACCTGGCCGAACCACTCGAGCGCTTGGTCCTCGAACGCCGCGAGCGCATCCGCAGCCCGCATCTCATCGCGGCGACGGGCGATCTGGGATCACTCCTGATGCGCAGGGGAAAATACAGGGAGGCGCGCGCGCTGCTCGAACGATCGAACGAACTCGCACTGGCCGCGGGCCCCGGCGAACGACTCAATTATGTTGTCGGCCTGGCCAATCTTGCCCAACTCGAATACCGGGCGGGCAACTTCGCGACGGCCGACCGCCTCTACGAACAGGCCTGCCCAATTCTCGTTCGCGAACTGACCGGCAGCACGGCCGAGCTCACCTGCTGGCTCGACATCGGGATCCTGACGATGGAGTACCGCACGATCGCGGATGCCCGAAAGCTTTTCGAGGTCGCGCTCGCCCGGTCCACCGCCGTACTCGGGGCAAAGAATCTCTGGACGCTTAATGCGCGCAGCCTGGCCGCCAAGGCGGCGAGCATTGAGGGCGACGAGCAGCGCGCGGAAGCCCTGTTCAGCGACAACCGGGCCGCGCTGGCCGATGCCCCGCCGACGACGCCTGCCTCGCAGCGAGGTCCGATCTATTTCGAGGAGGGGGCACATTACCTCCGCCATGCGAAGCAGCTGGCGCGAGCCCGCACGCTGCTGCGCCGGTCGACCGAGGAATTCCTCACTGCGATGGCCGGCTTCCCCGAATATGATGGCGAGGCGCGCAAGGTCATGCAGAAGGCGCAGCCGGCCTTTCTCGCGACCGTCGCAGCAGACTGGCGATTGGCGAAAGGCCCGGGCGCACGGTGATCGGGATGCTCGCCGCGCTGGCCCTCGCGTCGGGTACGCCCGGCCAAGTCGCGCACTGGGAAATGCCGCCCGAGATCTATGCCGCGATCGATGAGGCCGGCGAGTCCCCCGACCTCGCTACGCTGCGTGCGCTACTCGCGCGGATCGATGCCGAGGCCGAGCGCTGCGAGCGGTTCGAGACCGACCAAGCGGTGTGCGAGGAAGCGTTCAACCTGTCCGCCGCCCTCTCGGGCGAGGCGCTGCTCGATGCAGAACAGGTCGGCGCGCGATATGAGCGCGCGATCGCGGTTGCCGAAGCGAAGCACGGCCTCATCGCCGAAACGCCGCTCCACCTGCACCGCACCTACGGGCTCTACCTCGCGCGGATCGGTCGGGCGCAGGCGGCGGAGGATCGACTGCGGCTCGTGGTCGAGCGCTCTGCCGGGCTCGACGCGATGACCGAGATGAGCGCGCTCGGCCACCTTGCTGTGCTGATGCTCGGCCTAGGCCGGCTCGACGAGGCCGAGGCCTATCTAGCCCCGGTGCTCGCCTTTATCGCGGATGGCGAATGGCGGCAGAACCCGTTCGCGATCTCGGTCAGGAGCACCGAAGCCGCGCTCGCCGCCGCGCGCGGCGACCATGACGAGGCAGCGTCACTCTATGCCGACACCTGCGTGGCGATGTACCGGACGATGGGCGAAACCTGGGGCGTCGCGACCTGCTCGCTCGCCTGGGGCCAATCGTTGATCGAGATCGGTGACCTCGAGCGGGCCGAAGGCGTCTTGCGGATCGCAACCGACGCGCACGACAAGCTGATGGGGCCCGAACACGTGAATTCGCTGCTCGCCCGCGCGCAGGCCGCGCGCGTGCTTTCGCTGCGCGGAAAGGAGGCGGAGGCCGACGAACTCTTCGCCCGCAATCGCGCGCTCTTGGCGAGCGCCCCGCAATCGTTCCCGGCGGAATTGCGGACCTTGCTCTATCGGCTTGATGCCGCGCCGCTGGTGCGCGAACAGCGCGCGTTGCCACTCGCGCGGAGCCTGTTGATGGCGGCGCAGCAAGCCGCACTCGAGGCAATGGCGATGACCGGTGCGGCCGACGCGCTCGCGCGCCGGAGCCTCGAAAGCGCACGTCCTGCCTTCCTGCTTCGGGTCGAGGCCAGCTGGCGGCTGGCGAACCGCTAACCGCACCAGAACGCGCTATTCGATCCCAGGCGGGGTCGGGCTCGGATGCTTCTCGTCGCGTTCGGGTTCGAGCGTGTCGGGCCAGACGAAGCCGATCGGACGCACCGCGTTGGCGCGCTTCTTCAGTTCGCCCTTCATCTTCGAATATTCCTTCTCCATCTGCGCGGTGACGGTGGCGCGCGAATCCTCGAGCGCCTCGGCGAAGTTCTCCGCGGTCACCTCTTTCACCTCCGAGCCTTCCTTGCGGATCGCGATCAGGCCGGCGCGGCGGACCACGTCTTCGAGATCGGCCCCGGTGAAGCGCGCGGTCTTCTTGGCGATCGCGGCAAGATCCACATCCTTGGCGAGAGGCATCTTCTTGGTGTGGATCCTGAGAATGTGCTCGCGTCCCTCGAGGTCGGGCGGGCCGACATAGACCAGTTCGTCGAAGCGCCCGGGGCGCAGCAGCGCGGGATCGACCAGCGTCGGGCGATTGGTCGCGCCGACCACCACCACCGACTGCAATTCCTCCATCCCGTCCATCTCGGCGAGCAGCGTGTTGACCACGCGCGCGGTAACCTGCGGTTCGCCGCTCCCGCTGCCGCGCGCGGGCACGAGGCTGTCGATCTCGTCGATAAAGACGATGCAGGGCGCGACCGCGCGGGCGCGGGCGAACATGCGGGCGATCTGCTGCTCGCTCTCGCCGTACCACTTGCTGAGCAGGTCCGAGCTCTTCATCGAGATGAAATTGGCCTGCGCCTCGCGCGCCGCGGCCTTCGCCAGCAGGGTCTTGCCGGTGCCGGGCGGGCCGTAGAGCAGCACGCCCTTGGCCGGACGGATGCCGAGCCGGTGGAAGCTCTCGGGATCCTTGAGCGGCAGTTCGACGGTTTCGCGCAAGCGGTCGGCCGCCTCGTCGACCCCGCCGACATCCTTCCAGCCGACCTGCGGGACCTGGACCATCACCTCGCGCATCGCCGAGGGGCTGACGCGCTTCAGCGCCTCGAGGAAATCGTCGCGCTCGACCTGCAGCTTCTCGAGGACGTCCTCGGGGATCGCCTGCGCCTCGAGATCGAGCTCGGGCATGATCCGGCGGACCGCTTCGATCGCCGCCTCGCGCGCGAGCGCGGCAAGGTCGGCGCCGACGAAACCATGCGTCCCGCGCGCCAGCTCGTCGAGATCTACTTCGTCGCCGAGCGGCATGCCGCGGGTGTGGATCGCGAGGATTTCGCGGCGCCCGTTCTCGTCGGGCACACCGATAACGATCTCGCGATCGAAGCGGCCGGGTCGCCGCAGCGCCTCGTCGACCGCATCGGGGCGGTTTGTGGCTGCGATCACCACGACGTTGGCGCGGTTCGACAACCCGTCCATCAGCGTCAGCAACTGGGCGACGAGGCGCTTTTCGGCCTCGCCCTGCACCTGGTCGCGCTTGGGGGCGATCGAATCGATCTCGTCGATGAAGACGATGGCGGGCTGGCTGCGCGCCGCCTCCTCGAACACGTCGCGCAGGCGCTTTTCGCTCTCGCCATAGGCCGAGCCCATGATTTCGGGACCGTTGATGGTGAAAAACGCCGCTTCACTCTCGTTCGCGACCGCCTGCGCGAGCCGGGTCTTGCCGGTGCCCGGCGGACCGTGGAGCAGCACACCCTTGGGCGGGTCCACGCCGAGCCGGGTGAACAGCTCGGGATAACGCAGCGGGAGTTCGACCATCTCGCGCAATTGCTGGATGGTCTCCTCCATCCCGCCCACATCGTCGTAATTGACCGCCGCGCCGGGGCCCTGCGCTTCGGCGAACTCTGTTCGCAATTCGACTTCGGTCGTCTCGTCGATATGGACCACGCCGCGCGGCGCGGTCGACACCACGGACAGGCGGATCTCGGTCAGCGCGAAGGCCGGCGCGTTGACCATCCGCGCGAGTTCGGGGGGCATGTTCTGCACCGGCTGGCGGCCACGCGTCGCGACCAAATCGCCGGTCAGCAAGGGACGACCGAAGAAATTGCGTTTCAATGCCTCGCCTGGCCCCTGGAGTTTCATCTCGCGCTGGGCGGGAGCGAAGATCACCCGCTTGGCGGGGCGCGATTCGACCTTGCGGATGGTGACGTGGTCGCCCGCACGCGCCTCGGCATTCGAGCGCTGGAGACCATCGAGCCGGATCACTTCGAGCCCCTCGTCGTCGGCATAGGGCGCAAGCACGCGTGCGACGGTAGTATCCTTGCCCTCGATCTCGATCACGTCGCCTTCGGTGACCCCGAGCGCGCTCATCGCCGAGCGCGCGATGCGGGCCATGCCGCTGCCGCTTTCCTCCTGCTTGGCGTTCGCGACCTGTAGTTTGACGGTCTTCTCTTCGACCGCCGTCTTCGCATCCGCCATGGAAAGCCCGCTCCGTTATCGTTCTCGTTTGCCGGGGAGAGCTAGGAACGCCCTCCCTCCAATGCAAATGAACGAGCCAGGCAAAGGTGCCTTGGGGGCCGTGCAGTTCCAGCGAACGAGCAAGAAAAAAGCCCGGGAGCCGAAGCTCCCGGGCTGGGAAGTTTTGGGAGAGGATGCCTAATAGGCACAGTCTTTATGTGCGGTGCAGCAAATTTGTGCAAGTGCGAAATGCGGGCCGCGTGTTGCGTCTTGCGCAACACTCCGCCGCGGAATGCCCACAATTCGCCCCGTGACAATCGCGTTCTTGCCGCTTAATCCGCGCGGCATGCAGAAACTCTATCCCGATGCCGCCGCCGCCCTCGAGGGATTGCTCGAAGACGGCCTGACCATCGCCGCCGGGGGCTTCGGCCTGTGCGGCATTCCCGAACGCCTCCTCGACGCGGTGCGCGACAGCGGGGTCAAGGACCTGACCTTCGCCAGCAACAATGCCGGAATCGACAATGAAGGCATCGGCAAGCTGCTGCGCACCAAGCAGGTCAGGAAGATGATCTCCTCCTATGTCGGCGAGAACAAGGAGTTCGAACGCCAGTTTCTCGCCGGCGAACTCGAAGTCGAATTCTGTCCGCAGGGAACGCTCGCCGAGCGCATGCGCGCCGGGGGCGCGGGCATCCCCGCCTTCTTCACCAAGACCGGGGTCGGAACGCAGGTCGCCGAAGGCAAGGAAGTTCGCAGCTTCGACGGCGAGGACTACGTGATGGAGCGGGGCATCTTCGCCGACCTCGCACTGGTGAAGGCGTGGAAGGCCGACGAGACCGGCAACCTCGTGTTCCGCAAGACCGCACGCAATTTCAACCAGCCGGCCGCGACCTGCGGCAAGGTCTGCGTGGTCGAGGTCGAGGAAGTGGTGCCCGCGGGCGAACTCGATCCCGACTGCATCCACCTGCCGGGCGTCTACGTCCAGCGGATGATCGTCGGCGCGCCTTACGACAAGAAGATCGAGTTCCGCACCACGCGCGAGCGCGCCGAGGCTTGATCCGCGCGGGCCGCCTCGGTCTGGCGACGCTGCTGGGGGCCGCCCTGTCGGGCTGCGTCGCGGCGGCGATCCCGGTGCTGGCCGGCGGCGCGATCGCCGGGTCCACCGCGCGCGGCGGCACCGCGAAGACAGCACCCGAGACGGTTGCCACGCGACCGACGCCCCCCGCTACGACGACCACTCGCGCCGCGACCGGCCTCGAGGCGTCGACACCCCTCCCGCAACAGGCTGCGCTGTCGGGGCCGACGCCCTACGACGCGTTCGTGGCCTACGCGCTGGCCGAGGCGCGTGCCTACTTGCCCAACGAGACCCGCCGCTCGACCGTGCTGGCGAATCCCGACGCGCTTTCGCCCGAGACGCGCGCCTGCGCCGACCAGGCCCCCGCCGTGATGATCGATCTCGATCCGCAGGACGAGGTGCTCGATCCGGATGCGGTGGCGAAAATCGCGGTCGAGCTTGCGCCCGCGCTGTCGCGACTGCGCGCCAAGGGGCTGACGATCGTGTGGCTGAGCGGTGCCGACCGCAGCCGGACCGAGGCGATCCGCCAGCTGCTCGCGCGCACCATGCTCGATCCGGCAGGGCGCGATGTGCTCGCATTGCCCGCGCCGAGCGAACGCAAGCAGGGCCTTCGCCGCCGTCTCGGCGAGGAATTCTGCATCGAGGCGATCGCGGGCGACCGACGCGCCGATTTCGACGAGCTTTACGATTTCCTGCGCGACGAAAGCGCGGCCTTCGCACTCGAACCGCTGATCGGCCAAGGGTGGTTCCTCGTTCCCCCGGTGCTCGCGGAGGGAGACTGACATGCGATATCTGATCCTCGCCATTGCAATGCTGCCGCTGGCGGCGTGCTCGACCAACACATACAACACCTACGAGGCGGCACCGGCCACGCCCCGCACCGGAGCGCCCGCGGCCGACGTCGCAGCGATCGATGCGCTGCTCGAAGACGTCTACGGCATCATCAGCGGCCCTGTCGGCCAACCGCGCGAATTCGACCGGATGCGCTCGCTGTTCACCCCCGATGCGCGGCTCTCCTCGATCGGGCCCGATGGCGTTTCGGGCGGGACGGTCGACGATTACATCGCGCGCAGCGGCCCGTTCCTCGTCGAGCGCGGCTTCACCGAACGCCAGCTTTCGCGGCGAATCGAGGTATGGGGCGACCTCGCCCATGCATGGTCGTCCTACGAAGGCACATTCACCAATCCCGACGGCACGCCTGGCAGCGTGCGCGGGATCAATTCCTTCCAGTTCGCCCGCATCGACGGGATTTGGAAGGTACAATCGATTTTCTGGCAGGCGACCGGCCCCGGCCGCGCGCTGCCGACTGACATGAGCGGAGAGTAATTCATGCCCTGGGATCGCAATCAAATGGCCGCGCGCGCCGCGCAGGAGCTCGAAGACGGCTATTACGTCAATCTCGGCATCGGCATCCCCACGCTGGTCGCCAACCACATTCCCGAAGGGATGCACGTAACGCTGCAGAGCGAGAACGGCATGCTCGGCATCGGCCCCTTCCCCTATGAGGGCGAGGAAGATGCCGACCTGATCAATGCCGGCAAGCAGACCATCAGCGAACTGGAGCACAGCGCCTATTTCGACAGTGCGCAGAGCTTCGCGATGATCCGCGGCGGGCATATCGACCTGACCGTGCTCGGCGCGATGGAAGTCGCCGAAAACGGCGACATCGCCAACTGGATGATCCCGGGCAAGATGATCAAGGGCATGGGCGGGGCGATGGACCTCGTCGCGGGCGTCAAGAAGATCATCGTGGTGATGGATCACACCGCCAAGGACGGTTCGCCCAAGTTTATCCCCGAATGCACGCTGCCGCTCACCGGCACCAACGTGGTCGACATGATCGTGACCAATATGGGCGTGTTCCGTCGCAAGGATCACGACAGCAAGTTCCAGCTGATCGAACTCGCGCCAGGCGTGACCGAGGAGGAGGTCGCCGCGGCGACCACCGCCGAGTACGAGGTCGCTCTCGGCTGATATTGTAGGGCTGACCGGCCATGTGGCTCGATAATCCGCGCAAGCCGAACGCCCCGCTCGCGGGGGTGAAGGTGCTCGACCTGTCGCGGGTTCTGGCCGGGCCGTTCGCCGGACAGATTCTCGCGGACCTCGGCGCGGACGTGATCAAGGTCGAAAGCCCCGAAGGCGATACGACGCGCCAGTGGGGGCCGCCCTTCGTCGAGCGCGAAGGCGAGACCACCGCCGCCTATTACCATGCCTGCAATCGCGGCAAGCGCGGGATCGTCGCCGATTTTCGCGACGAGGGCGACCTTGCGCGCGTGCGCGAACTCGCCGCGGGCGCGGACGTCGTGCTCGAGAACTTCAAACCGGATGCGTTGGCGAAATTCGGGCTCGACTACGCCGCGCTCTCGGACGCCAATCCGTCGCTAGTCTATTGCTCGATCACCGGCTTCGGGCAGGACGGGCCGCGGCGCGACGAGCCGGGCTACGATTTCATGATCCAGGCGATGAGCGGATTCATGGGGCTGACCGGCGAGCCCGATGGCGAACCGATGAAGGCGGGGGTCTCGATCTCGGACCTGTCCTGCGCGCTGTGGTCGGTGATCGCAATCCAGTCGACACTGCTGATGCGCGAACGCACGGGGAAGGGCCAGTGGATCGACATGGCGCTGCTCGATTGCTCGGTCTCGCTGCTCGCCAACCAGGCGATGAGCCTGTTCGCGACCGAGCGAAACCCGCCGCGCATGGGCAACAGCCACGCGCAGGTCAGCGCCTACGGCGTGTTCCCGACCCAAGACGGGCCGGTGGTGCTCGCGCCCGCCAACGACAAGCTGTTCCGCAAATTGCTCGAAGTGCTCGAACGGCGCGACCTGCTCGAGGAACGACGCTTCGCCACCAACGCCGACCGCCTCGCCAACCGCGACGAACTCGACGCGCTGATCGCGGCCGAGACCGCGTCGCGCGGCCGCGACACGCTTCTTTCCGCCTGCGCCGAGGCGGGCATCCCGGCAGGCCCGATCAACGACCTCGACGAGGTCTTCGCCGACCCCCAGGTGATCGCGCGCGGCATGAAGCTCGATTGCGACGGGGTGCCCGGCCTGCGCAGCCCGTTCCGCTTCTCCGATGCCGAGCTGGCGCTCGACCAGCCCTCGCCGCGCCAGGGCGAGCACGGCGACTGACCGCCACCTGAGAATGAACGATAACGAAATCCACTTGACCTAGAAGCCTCTTCCGTTATTTCTGTGATTACAGAAATAGGAGATAGATCGGGTCGTGGCCAGCATTCTCGATATCCCCGAAGCCCGCAGCTTCATCCTCCACTGGGGCGAGATGGGCACCGAATGGGGGGTCAACCGCTCGGTCGCGCAGGTCCATGCGCTGCTCTACCTCTCCGACAGACCGCTGCATGCCGAGGCGATCTGCGACACTCTCGGCCTGGCGCGATCGAACGTGTCGAACGGGCTCAAGGAATTGCAGGGCTACGGCATCGTGCGCCGCGTCCATGTCGAGGGCGATCGCCGCGATCATTTCGTCGCCGAGACTGACCTGTGGGAGATGCTCACGCGGATCGTGACCGAGCGCAAGAAGCGCGAGATCGACCCGACGATCGCGTTCATGTCCGACCTGTCGAGCTCGCTCGACGGTCGCGACGACGTGCCCCCGCATATCCGCGAGCGGATCGGCAACATGCACGGCTTCATCGGCACGTTGGCGCATTGGTATGAAGACGTGCGCGGGCTGCCCAAATCGACCCTCGTCACGCTGATGAAGCTCGGCGCGCGCGTTGCCCGCTTCCTCCCCGGATCGAAAACTTCCTGACCCGCTAGCGAAAGGACCACCCCATGCCGCCTCACCGCACCTGCTGATTTCTCGAATTACCGAAATACCAGGAGGAAATGATGGAAACTGTCGCTCTCACTCTCTACCTCGCGATCAGCATCGCGCTCACCGTATGGGTTGCGCATACCCTGTCGTCGAACGGGATCGTGTTCCTCAAGGAATGCTTCGGCCACGACGACGTGCTGGCGCGCTCGACCAATCACCTGCTGGTGGTCGGCTTCTATCTCGTCAATCTCGGCTGGATCCTGCTGACGCTGCGTTTCGGGAACGCCCCCGAAACGGTCGCGGGGACGATCCGCTTCCTCTCGACCAAGATCGGGGTCGTGGTCGTCGTGCTCGGCGCGATGCACTTTTTCAATATGAATGCGATCGCCAAGTTCGGCCGCAAAGTCGGCGAATGGCTTCGCGAGGATGGCGTTCGCGCAGCCTGACTCAGGCGAAACGAAAAAGGGCGGCTCCCTGCCGGGGCCGCCCTCCTCGTATGCGTGAGACTGAAGCTTACGCCAGCGCGGCCTTGAGGTCGTCGACCAGGTCGGTGCGTTCCCACGGGAAGTGATCGCCGTCGACGTCGCGGCCGAAATGGCCGTAGGCGGCGCTCTTGCGGTAGATCGGCTTGTTGAGGCCCAGATGCGTGCGGATGCCGCGCGGGGTCAGGCCGCCGAGCTTGGCGATGCCGCGGATCGCGTCTTCGATCGCCGCGTCGTCAACCGTCCCGGTGCCGTGCGTGTCGACATAGAGCGACAGCGGTTCGGACACGCCGATCGCATAGGCGAGCTGGATCGTGACGCGCGAGGCGAGACCCGCTGCAACGATGTTCTTGGCGAGGTAACGGGTGATATAGGCCGCGCTGCGATCGACCTTGGTCGGATCCTTGCCGCTGAACGCGCCGCCGCCATGCGGGGCCGCGCCGCCATAGGTGTCGACGATGATCTTGCGACCGGTGAGGCCCGCATCTCCGTCCGGTCCGCCGATCTCGAAGGTGCCGGTCGGGTTGATGTGCCACACGGTGTCGTCCGAGACGAAGCCGTCGGGCAGGATCTCGGTCACCACGCCCTTCACATAGGCGTGGAGCTCGGCTTCCTTCTCGCCCTCGTCATAGCCCGGCGCGTGCTGGGTGCTGACCACCACCGCGGTGCACGCGACCGGCTTGCCATCCTTGTAACGCAGCGTGACCTGGCTCTTGCTGTCGGGCTCGAGGAACGGCGCGACGCCGTTCTTGCGGTCCTCGGCCAGTCGGTGGAGGATCTTGTGGCTGTAATCGATCGGTGCCGGCATCAGGTCGGGCGTCTCGTCGCAGGCGAAGCCGAACATGATGCCCTGGTCGCCCGCGCCTTCGTCCTTGTTGCCGCTCGCATCAACGCCCTGTGCGATGTGGACGCTCTGTCCGTGCAGGTGGTTTTCGAACACCAGCGTCTGCCAGTGGAAGCCGTCCTGTTCGTAGCCGATCTCGCGCACGACGCCGCGCACGGTTTCCTCGATCTCCTGTTCGACGCCGGGTGCCCAGTTTCCATCGGCGTCCATGATGCCCTGGCCGCGAATCTCGCCCGACAGGATCACGCGCTGGGTGGTCGTCATCGTCTCGCAGGCGACCCGTGCCTCGGGATCCTTCGCGAGGAACAGGTCGACGATCGCATCCGAAATCTGGTCCGACACCTTGTCGGGATGGCCTTCGGACACGCTTTCGGAGGTAAACAGGTAATCGGAGCGCATTTGAGCCTCATATAAAGAAAGCTTTATGTGTGGGGCGCGTGTTAGCCCCGCGCGCGGCGGCTGGCAACCAGCGCAATCACGCAAAATAGCACCGCCCACACCATCGCCAGCCAATTCCCCAGCCGCGCGAACAAGGTCGGCGCGTGGGCGGGTGGGACGAACCCATCGCGCCGCTCCGCGCTGTGGCGCGGGATGTATTCGCGCACCACGCCCCGCGCGTCGATCACCGCGCTGATCCCGGTGGTCGTCGAGCGCAGCACCGGCAGGCCTTCCTCGATCGCGCGCATCCGCGCCTGCGCGAGATGCTGCGGCGGTCCCGATGGGCCGAACCAGCCGTCGTTCGAAGGGTTGAAGATGTAATCGGGCCGGTCCGAACGATCGACCACCTGTCCGCTGAACACGATCTCGTAGCAGACCTGCACGCCCGCGCGACCGTATTCGCCGAGCTCGAGCGTGCGCGGCCCCGGTCCGGGGAAAAAGTCCACCGCGCCCGGCACCAGCCGCGAGAGCCCGAGCGGCTCGAGCACGTCGCGCATCGGAAGGTATTCGCCGTAGGGGACGAGGTGCGCCTTGTTGTAGCTCGCGCGGATCTGCCCGCTGCCGTCGATCGCGGTAACGGAATTGCGCGCCCCGGCGAGCGCGCCATCCTCGAATTCGAGATCCTGCGTACCGCTCAGCAACAGCGCGTTGGCGCCGATCGTGCGTGCGATCCGGCGCTTCGAGGCGAGCGGGTCGGCGAGGTAGTTGAAGCGCAGGTAGTAGCGGAAGGGATAGCCTTCGCGCAGGAAGTCCTGGATGCCCGATTCGGGCCACAGCACCAGCCGCGGTTCATCGTCGCGCGGGCGCGAAAGCGCCGCGGTGCGCGCGAAATTCTCTTCGAAATACTCGCGCTCGTTGAGCTTTTCCTGGCGGATATCGGGCTGGACCAGCGTGTAGCGCAGCGTCCCTTCGCGCGGCTCTCCCAACGGGCGCGGGACGAGCAGCGCCAACACCGGCAGCAGCGCGAGCGCTATCGCGAGTCCGCGCCGTTCGCGCCAGCGCGCCGCCAGCCACCAGCAACCGCCCAATGCGATCACCATGCCCGACAGCGCATAGGTCCCGGTGAACTGCGCGATCGCGGCGAGCCCCGGTCGTTCGAACGGCCCGAGTGCGATCATCGCGAGCGGGTTCCAGGCATAGCCGGTAAACGCCCAGCTGCGCAGCCATTCGGCGACGATCCAGCCTCCCGCCAATGCGGGAACCATCACCCAGCCGGTGCGCGCCCGGCCCGCCAGCCACCAGCCGGCAAGCGCGGCAAGCGCAGGAAATACGGCGAGATAAACCGCGAGTAGCAAAACCGCGATCGAGCCGAGCCAGGCAGGCATGTTCGCCTGGTAGCCGAAGGCGACCGCGATCCAGCTATTGCCGAGCGTGAAATGGCCGAACCCGAACATCCAGCCACGCCAGGCGGCGGACTTCCCGTTCGGTGCGTGGGCGACCAGCGCCACGAACAGCGCCAGCGCCGCGAGCGCCAGCGGCCACAAATTGTAAGGGGAGAAGCCGAGCGCGGCGAGCGGCCCGGCCGCCAGCGCGCTCAATCGCGGGTGAGCGACGAGCCAGCGACCGATCGCGTTCGCGCCGGTGCGGGCGCGCCTGTCGAGCGAGCCCACCCGTCAATTCCTAGGCAGCGGCTTCTTCGCCGTCTTCGCTGGCGGCGCGACGGGTTCGGCGACGCGGCTTGGGCGCCTCGTCCGCGTCGTCGCCGATAGCGGGCGGCAGCGCGCTGGGATCGAGCCCGTGGGGGCCGTTGTCCTTGGCCGGCTTCGCCTTGCCGTTGGCCTTCGCCTTGGCCGGCTTGCGCTTGGCCACGAAGGGGTTTTCCTCGCCGTCGGCATCGGAACCTTCGTTCTGTTCGCGCCCTTGGGTGGCTTCCTGCCCTTCGTTCTTGCGCGAGCGGCGCGGCTTCTTCGGGCGATCGTCGCGACCGTCGTTGTCGTGATCGTCCCGGCGATCGTCGTCGTCATCGTCGGAGCCGTGCTTGCCGCCGCGATTGTCCTCGCGCTTGGCGCGTTGTTCGTCCTGCCGGGCCTTGTTGTCGGCGATGACGCGGAAATAGTGATCGGCGAATTGCAGGTAGTATTCCGCCTGCACCCGATCGCCGTTCATCTGCGCGTCGTTCGCCAGCTTCTTGTACTTGTCGAGAAGCTGGGGTGCGTTGCCGCGCGCGCGACTGTCGATCCGGTTCGGAAACTGATTGCCCTGCGACCGGTTGTTGCCGCCGCGACCGCGACGACGGTTGTTACCACGATTGTTGCTCAAGGATTCGTGTTCCTTTGTGACGCCGTCATACGCGGCGGTATCCCTCCTCCGCACGCTCTTCGCGCGGGGCCAATCCCGGTATCCTTTCCGGTTCCTGCACGTCGACGAGCGGCGCGCTGGTATCCGGTCTGGTCTGGGACTTGTCTCCGGCGAACCCTCTGGTTCCCGCCGGAGCAACTCCAGAGGTAGCGGTTGTAGGACGCCTTGCCAAGCCCCCTATGGTTTCGGGCGAAGGATAAGTGCGCGTGGCCGCCCCGCGAGATCACGCCGCAATTCGCTCGAGAACCCGGCCTCGGAGGCGATCTGCGCCACCGATTCGGCCTGTTGGTGGCCGATTTCGAAGATCGCGACACCGTTTTCGGCAAGCAGTTCGGGCAATTTCGGGATCAAGACGCGGTAGTCATCGAGGCCTTCGGGGCCGGCGAACAGCGCCTCGCCCGGCTCGTAATCGTGGACATCGGCATCGAGCAAGGCATCGGCCTCGACATAGGGCGGGTTGCACACCACCAGGTCGAACCGCCCGAGATCGTCTTGCCAGCCGTCGTCGAGCCAGCTGCGCCGCTCGAACCGCCAGTCGTTCGCCAGATCGAGCGCCCGTGCATTCTCGGTCGCGGTTTCGATCGCGCGGGACGAGGCATCGATCCCGACGCCCGCTGCCGCGGGGCACTCCGACAGCAGGGTCAGCAAGAGCGCACCGCTGCCCGTGCCGAGGTCGAGCACCCGGCGCGGCGAAAAACAGGATTTGAGTGCGGCGCGCACCAGCGTTTCGCTGTCGCCGCGAGGGATCAGGACGCCCGGTCGTACCGCGAAGCAACGCCCGTAGAATTCCTGCTCGCCGGTAATGTAGGCGATCGGCTCGTGCCGGGCGCGGCGATCGACCAGCGCCTCGAAGCCGCCCGGCGCCGGATCGCGCTGATGCCGGAGCAGCATGTCCGAGCGCGAGCAATCGAGCGCATGCGCCATCAGCAATTCGGCGTCGAGCCGCGCGCTGTCGCTAGTGGCGGACAGGTGATCCGCCGCGGCGCGCAGGGCTTCGCCGACGGTCATTCCTCCATCGCGGCGAGGCGCTTGGCTTCGTCCTCGGCGATCAGGGTGTCGATCACTTCGCCGAGCCCGGGCCCTTCGAGGATCTGCGGCAGTTTCTGCAGCGTCAGCCCGATGCGGTGATCGGTCACGCGGCCCTGCGGGAAATTGTAGGTGCGGATGCGTTCGGAGCGGTCGCCCGAGCCGACCATCGCCTTGCGCGCCTCGGCCTCGGCCCCCTCGACCGCATCGCGCTGCTTCTCGAACAGCCGCGCACGCAGGACCTGCATCGCCTTCTCGCGATTCTTGTGCTGGCTGCGCCCGTCCTGGCAGGTCACCACCGTATCGGTGGGCAGGTGGGTGATGCGGATTGCGCTGTCGGTGGTGTTGACGTGCTGACCACCCGCACCGCTGGCGCGATAGGTATCGATCTTGAGGTCGGTCGGGTCGATCTGCACGTCGACATCGTCGGCCTCGGGCAGCACCGCGACGGTCGCCGCGGAGGTGTGGATGCGCCCGC
>Ga0066641_10000538_pt1 | contig 17439 bp, 10 predicted proteins | sample CryGeyCG2114_065_FD_59509 | JGI IMG/M metagenome (GOLD analysis project Ga0066641, IMG submission 59509) | Groundwater microbial communities from aquifer - Crystal Geyser CG12_big_fil_rev_8/21/14_0.65 | ecosystem: Environmental > Aquatic > Deep subsurface > Groundwater | place: USA: Utah: Grand... | reverse complement strand
TGTCCCCCACATCCCGCAACTATTTTGGACGGTTTACTTCGGCTCCTGGACAAAAAGTTTTAATCAAACTCAGACGAATTCAAAAGAGCGAGGAGAACATCTCCCGATGGCACGAAGCAGAGAACAAGCACTGCAACTGAAGATCTCAACCGATACAACCGGCACCATCCCCACCTTGACCCAGCGTGATCATTGACCCCCAAAAAAAACAGTCTTATCCCCCCATCGACTGAGTTTAGGGGATTTTACGGAACAGAGAAAAATCATCTCTAGATGCCTTTATTAATGTTCATAGTGATTTAGTTTTTTCATTAATCTACCCCCCCAAGCCGACTCATCTTAACTCGAAAAGCCGTTAAATTTCGGCGATCCAAAAAATTTATGACCGCCAAACAAGCCCGGAGACCTCCAAATCGCCCCATTAAATTTACATTTACTACACAGAAAACATTTGCAAAGCAATTTTAAAAGACTAACCTTATATTATACCGTGATCCAATATAAAACTAACATCGGAATATAAAGTGAATCATTCCAATTTTTTCAGCGCGCTGAATCCGGAATCCCTTTCTGTATTTGAATATTTTTTAAACCGAGGCGTTCAAATGTAAATTTAAAAAAGATCCATCAAATTTCTATGCGACCAGGATTTATATGCAAATTTATAACTGTCAAAATCCTTTAGAGGGAAGAAAATGTTGATAAATTCGATTTCTAAAAGAATTAGCATGGGATATGTCCTGGTGGTGAGCATTTTTCTGGTCATTGTGGTCATTTCTGCAAATCGATTGAATATCATCTACGAATCAAGTCGGGAAAATTTCGAAACACAATTCCCGGCGGTAGCCAACAGTGCCAGCCTGCAGAATGGCCTCAATGCGTCTCTCTCCGCATTAAGAGGTTACATCATATTAGGTGAAGATCGATTCAAGGAAGACCGAAAAAGAATTTGGGAAAAAGAAATCCTTTCCAGTCTCAATGCTCTGAAAGAGAATTTAAGAAGAGATCTGGATACCGAATCTTTTCTTCATTTGGAAAAAATCAATTCAAAATTACAACTCCTGCAACAATACCAAAGCGAAATTGAAACCATCGCTGGTAGCGAAGACAACCAACCCGCCCTAAAAATTCTTCAGACTGAAGCCATGCCGAATGCAAATTCCATGGTGAATCATATTTCAAACATGATTGATATCGAAGAAAACCAGAGAAGCTCTAAAGAGCGCAAAGCCCTGGTGATCAGCATGGCCAACTTCCGCGGGAGTTTGGCCCTGAGTCTCGCCAATATCAGAGCTTATTTGTTAACAGGAAGTCCGGTTTTAGAAAAACAATTCCATGCCTATTGGTCTAAAAATGAAATCGCCTACCAATTGCTGAAAAAGAATAAAGGGCTCCTGACTTTAGATCAGTTAGAAAGTTTTACTGCAATTGAACAGATGCGTGGGACCTTCAGTGTTTTACCTGAGAAAATGTTTGAACTGCGCAAGGGAAGCGACTGGAATATAGCCAACAAGTGGCTGGAAACAAAGGCCTCTCCAGTGGTTCAAGAGCTAAAGGTTTTAACCGAAGACTTTTTCGACTCAAATAAAATCAAAGCCAGTGAAAGCTTAACAAACACTATGAATCAGGTAGTGAACCTGATTCAACTGCAATGGGTATTGTTGACAGTTGCGTTTACCCTGGCCCTGGGCTGTTCCATCCTCATCATCCGTTCCATTCAAAGGGCAATCACCAAAACCATTTCTGCCGCAGATGCCATTTCTTCAGGAGATTTTAATTATAAATTCGATTTGAAGGGCATGAAAGAAATGGAATTGCTGGCAAATTCCATGGGCCTGATGCAAGACAATCTCAAAAAACTGACCGATGGTTTGAAGGAAGAAAGCCAGAAAATAGCGGAAAGCAATTGGGTCAAGACGAATTTATCTGAAATCACCGGGAAGTTGCAGGGCCTGAATTCTGTTGAGTCCTTTGGGAAAACCCTTATTAGCGAATTGACGCCCAGGCTGGACGGACAACTCGGACTCTTTTACAAAGCTTCCCAGAATGGCAACCAAAACTTATCCCTCATAGGCACTTACGCTTATACCAGACGCAAGAACCTGTCAGACAGCTACCAGTTTGGTCAAGGCCTGGTGGGCCAATGTGCATTAGAAAACAAACCCATCCAAATCTCCAATGTTCCAGATGATTATGTCCAAATCAACTCCGGCCTGGGGGAATGCAAACCAAGGAACATTATTGTGATCCCCTTGACCTTTGAAGATCAGGTCAAAGGGGTCATTGAAATTGGAACCGTCAACGATATTTCCCAGAAACACACCCATCTGCTGAATGAAATTTCAATCGGTTTGGGAGTCGTTTTAGAAAGCATTGAAGGACGTACCAAAACCGAAAAACTTTTGCAGGAAGCCAAAGAATTGAATCAGCAAATCCAGATTCAATCTGAGGAATTGAAAGCCACTAACGAGGAACTCGAAGAAAAGGCCGAGATTTTAAAACAGAGTGAGGAAGAGCTCAAGAACCAGAGTGAAGAACTCCAGGCGCAGAACGAGGAACTGGAAGAAAAGACCGACTATCTTGAAGTGAAGAACAAAGAAGTAAAAGATAAAACCGAAGCCATCGAAAAATTCAATCAGCTATTGGAAGCTAAGGCCCGGGATCTGGAAACGGCAAGCAAGTATAAATCCGAATTCCTGGCCAATATGTCACACGAACTCAGAACGCCTCTTAATAGTTTGCTTCTCCTGTCCAAAGACCTTCTGGAATACGACAATGAAAACTTGACGGAGGATCAACTGGAATCCATGCGGGTGATCAACCAGGGTGGCAAGGACCTTCTGGAACTCATCAATGACATTCTCGACCTGTCAAAAATTGAAGCCGGAAAAATGAAAGTTGTTTTGGATGAGGAAAATCTGGATACCCTGATCGATGATATAAGGCGGCAGTTTGCGCCTGTGGCCAAGGAAAAGAAGCTCGATTTTATTGTTGGGAAGACCCATGGTCATCCAAAGCAAATCAGGACAGATTGTCAACGGGTCAAGCAGATACTCAGGAATCTGCTTTCGAACGCCTTCAAGTTCACCGATCAAGGTCATGTTTCCATCGAGTTTTCTGCATCCAGTGAAGTCATCGGGGAACTCCCTCCGCATTTGAATGATCCCGAATGTATTGCCATCGCCGTGGTGGATTCAGGTGCAGGCATCTCTGCAGAAAGTCAGAAAAATATTTTTGAGGCATTCAAGCAGGAAGACGGTTCCACCAGCCGCCGACATGGAGGCACCGGACTGGGTCTGACCATTTCCAAACAAATGGCCCGTTTGATCGGTGGGGATATTATTTTTGTGAGTGAGAAAGGACAAGGCAGTCGTTTCACCTTTTGCTTCCCTCCTGTTTACCAAGGTGATAACGCCGCAGAAGAAAACCTGTCTGAGTCCTTGGCCAAAAGCCCTGCAATCCCCTCAGGAGTGGCGACCGTTTCCGAATCAGAGCCTAACAGTGAATTCCTGTCTGACATGCTGTTGGAATCATTTGTTCCTGACGACTGCGATAACCTGGGGGTGGGAGACAAGACCCTTCTGATCATTGAAGACGACAAATCTTTTGCCAAAATTCTGGTCAAGATCTCAAGGAAACGGGGTTTTAAATGTCTCACAGCAGGAACAGGGAAAACTGGATTGACACTGGCGGTCAAATTCAAACCCGATGTGATTTTGCTGGACCTGGGTCTTCCCGACCTCGATGGGGCCAATGTTCTGGAACAATTAAAGTACAACCCGGCTACCCGGAACATTCCCATTCACGTGATCTCCGGTAGAGATGACGAGTTTGACATTCTCGGGAAAGGGGCCATCGGGTATCTCATGAAACCCGTCAGTGAAGAGGATTTGAACAACGCACTATCGGAAATTGAAATTTTAATCAAGACAAAGCTGAGACGCGTCTTGATCGTTGAGGATGATGAAGGAAGTCAACGTGCGATCAAAAAACTGATCCGATCAAAAGATGTCGAATCGGTTAGCGTCAGCACCGGAGAGTCTGCCATCAAGGAAATAATTTCCAATAAATATGACTGTGTGATTCTCGATCTGCAGTTACCTGATTTAACGGGGTTTGAATTGCTTGAGATCATTAAAAACGATGGCTCCCTGATCTGCCCCCCCATCATCATTTACACGGGAAAGGAATTGACTCGGGAGGAAAACAACGAACTCCAGAAATATTCCCAGGGCATTGTCGTCAAAGGGGCGGATTCTCCAGAAAGACTGCTGGATGAGGTGTCCCTCTTTTTGCACAGTGTCGAATCCAAAATGACGAAAGAACAACAAAATATTTCACTCAAGAATCAGACCGACCAGAATCCTCTTCAAGGCAAGCGTGTTTTGATTGTTGATGACGATATGCGTAACACTTTTGCCTTGTCAAAAATTCTTAAAAAAAATGGCCTTGAAACCTTCATGGCGGACAACGGGGCAATGGCTCTGGAAAAACTGGAGCAGGAAGAAGATTTTGATATCGTTTTGATGGATATCATGATGCCGGTCATGGATGGTTATCAGGCCATGGAAGAAATTCGGGCACAGGAAAAGTTTGCCAAACTTCCCATCATTGCTTTAACCGCAAAGGCCATGCATGAAGATCGGGCGAAATGTCTGGAAAAGGGGGCCAATGACTATATTGCAAAACCCGTTGACCTTGACATCCTGTTGACGCTAATGCGCGTGCTATTGATGGTGGAACGATGAATCCCGTGGAGATTGCGGATATCGAAATGGATTTGCTTCTTGAAGGCATATACCGTCGATATGGCGTTGATTTCCGCAATTATAGCAAAGCTTCCTTACGGCGGCGCATCATGATTTGTATGGAGACCGCGGGCGTTGATCGCTATTCCAGTTTGATCCCAGTGTTATTGAACGATAAGGATGCCTTCAATCAGTTTATGCTGACCCTGTCTGTGGGGGTCACTGAAATGTTTCGAGACCCTCATTTCTTTCTGACTTTCCGCGAAAAAATCATTCCGATTCTCAAAACCTATCCCTTTGTAAAAATCTGGCATGCAGGATGTTCGACAGGGGAGGAAGTTTACTCACTGGCTATCATCCTGCATGAGGAAAAGTTTCTGGAGAGAAGTATTATTTATGCAACCGATTTCAATTCATTGTCTCTGGACATCGCAAAGAAAGGTATTTATTCGTCGGAAGCACTAGAAAGTTTCACAAAAAACTACGCCGAAACCAAACCGGGAGCATCCTTCAGGGAATATTATCAGGAAAAGTACGGGTACTTCAAATTACACGATTTTCTGCAAAAAAATATTGTGTTTTCTACACATAATCTCGCAACAGATGGGGTTTTTGGAGAAATGAACATCATCGTTTGTCGCAATGTTCTGATCTATTTTGACAAAGTTTTACAGGATAAAGTCTTTAAGTTGTTCACCAATAGTTTGAGCTCTCTCGGCTATATCTGTCTTGGGAGCAAAGAAACAATCAAATTTTCAGGGGTCGCCGATCATTATGAGGAGGCTTTCAAAAAGGAAAAAATTTTTCGAAAAATAAAAGGCACCCATGGTTACCAAACTACATGAGGCCGTGGTTATAGGTGGGTCTGCAGGGAGCTTCAAGGTCTTATGCCGGCTATTGAACACCCTGCCCATAGAGTTCCCGATCCCTATCGTTGTGGTCCAACATGTCTGGAAATACACCGATGGTTTGGTGGCTGAAACCTTGAATCAAATTTCCAGTCTGCATGTGATGGAAGCTGAAGAAAAGATCAGCCCCCGGAAGGCTCATGTTTATCTCGCGCCAGGGGGTTATCATTTGCTCTTCGAACGAGATAAGACGTTCAGTTTGAGCATAGACCCTCCGGTCAATTATTCTCGCCCCTCCATCGATGTTTTGTTTTACTCGGCGGCGGAGGCATTCGGCGAATCTCTGATTGCTGTTTTATTGACTGGCGCGAATGCCGATGGTGCCAAAGGGTTAAAAGCCATTAAAGATGCGGGGGGTGTTGTCATCGTCCAAGATCCGGAAACAGCAGAATCGTCATACATGCCTCAAATGGCACTGAAGATGAGTCCGGCGGCTCACACAGCTTCCATTGAGCAAATTGGAGAACTTTTATTAAGATTAACCGCAACACAGGAGACCCCTGATGAGCCATAAAAATTTAACGGCCAATATCCTGCTTGTGGATGACCGACAGGAAAATATTTTTGCACTTGAAAAAATTCTCCGTAATTTGGATGCAAATATAATCAGCGTCAATTCAGGCAATGAGGCACTTTCTGCAATTCTCCGCCACCGTTTGGCATTGATCTTAATGGACGTTCAGATGGATGGCATGGACGGTTTCGAAACGGCCGCTCTGATTCGAGAATATGAGGAAACAAAAGACACCCCTATCATTTTTGTCACCGCTATCAATAAAGACCAGAAATATGTATTCCAGGGTTACCAAAGCGGTGCCGTCGATTACCTGTTCAAGCCTCTGGACCCTGATATCCTGATCAGCAAGGTGAAGGTTTTTCTGCAAATACACCAACAGAATTTGATTCAAGAAGAATTGATCAGAAAACTTCAGGCCACCAAAAACAAAATCACTGAAAGCGAAATCAGGATTCATTCGGTCCTCAACAATATTCAGGATGCGGTCGTTACCAGCGATAAAAACGGTTGTATTTTATCGTTCAATATGGCCGCTGAAAGATTGTTTCAATACAGCTTTTCGGAAATCGTCGAAAAGTCTCTTGAAAAACTTCTCTACGGCCCATCCTTTCAGAATTACATGCATGTCATACAGAATCATTTACTAAACCCAAAAGTGAAAATTCTGACTTCTGACATGCGCTTCATTGGAATGCGAAAAAACGGTCAGAGTTTTTCAGGAGAAATGGGAATCAGCCACATTACCATCGATGGTCAACAACTCTACACCTCCAGCTTTCGAGACATCACACAAAGAGAATTGTATGAGACCCATTTGATCCAGGCAAAAGATGAGGCCCAAAATGCCAATCAGGCAAAATCGACTTTTCTGGCCAACATGAGCCATGAATTGAGAACCCCGCTGAATGCCATCATTGGATTTTCCCAACTGATGAGACAAAACAAGAGAGAACCTTTGACAGCAAGCCAGGATGAAAATATTGAGCAAATTTCCAGTGCAGGCAAACACCTTCTGGGCTTGATCAACGAAATCCTCGATTTAGCAAAAATAGAAGCCGAAAAGACAATCCTGTCGACAGAGCCTATCCTTTTGCAAGAAATGATTGAAGAAGTTTACGGCCTGATTGAAGGCGTTGCCAGGGATGCTAACATTCAAGTGGAATGCAACAACGAATGCCCTGCCGACACTTATTTTCTGGCCGACTTGACCCGGGCAAAACAGGTTCTTTTAAATTTACTGGGCAATGCTATCAAATACAACAAACCCGATGGCAAGGTGATTTTGAGTTGCGAAATAGACACGGCCTCCAAAAATCGCGTGTTGTTTTCGGTCACAGACACCGGATTGGGAATCAGCGAAAAGTATTTGAATCATATTTTTGAGCCCTTTCACAGAGGGGATGCCGAAGGTTCAACAATCGAAGGTACGGGGATTGGGTTGGCCCTCACTAAAAAACTGGTTGAGGCGATGAATGGATCTATAAGGGTCACCAGCGTTGTCGGGAAAGGGAGTGTCTTTGAGGTCTTCTTCCCCTTATCCGAAAAACTCAAAACCAAAAAAAACACCACCACAACCAAATTACACTTTAATAGCCTAAATCAAATTAGGGAACGTTTAACCATCTTATACATAGAAGACAATCCCACCAACATGCGGCTGGTTGAAAAATTCTTGCAGTCATTTCCCCTGATTGCATTGAAAACAGCTGTCACCGCAGAAATTGGCCTTGCCGCCGTGGACAAAGAACCCATTGATTTGATATTGCTGGATATCAACCTTCCCGACATGAATGGGTACCAAGCCTGCAAATTACTCCAGCAAAAACCCGCTTCCAGTAAGATTCCGGTCATAGGCCTGAGTGCCAATGCCATGAAAGCCGACAAACAAAAGGCATTAGATACGGGGTTTTCTGCCTACCTGACCAAGCCGGTTGATCTCGACGAACTCTCAGAAACGATTTTGAAAGTGCTTTCAGATGCTCAGGTGATATTACCTCCAGGGCGGGATTTGCAGACGAAGGATCGATCGATCGATTGATTGATTTTAAATAAAAATTGCAAGCTGGGTTGAACCCCAATAGAAGCAGATCAACTTGATTAAGGAAAAGGAGGGTGGGCATGATTGGTGAAGAGGAACTGAAAAAAGCAAAAATTTTGATCGTCGACGATGAACATGTCAATGTTTTATTGCTCGATAAAATGCTCCAACAAGATGGGTACAGTGCCATATTCACCCAGGAAGACTCAAGAAAAGTTGAATCATTATATAACGAAATAAAGCCAGACATCGTTCTTCTCGACCTCAATATGCCTCACCTCAACGGGTTTCAGGTGATGGAGAAGCTTAAAGGCAACAGCTATTTTGCCCCGATTCTAGTCTTAACCGCCCAGTCGGATGATGAGATACGAATGCGGGCCCTTAAATCCGGGGCCATGGATTTTCTATCCAAACCATTCAGCTATGTTGAAGTTTTAACGCGCATAAAAAATTTGCTGACCGTTCACCTCCTACATCAAGAAGCACTCCAGCAAAATGAAATTCTTGAAGAAAAAGTAAATGATAGAACTCTTGAGCTGGAACTTTCTCACCGGGAAACCATCCAGCGATTGGGCAAAGCCGCAGAATACAGAGACAATGACACGGGTATGCACGTTTTGCGAATGAGTCTTTACAGTGAAGTTCTCGCAAAAGGGGCCGGTCTACCTGAGAAGACATGCAAATTGATCGAAAGCGCAAGCCCCATGCACGACGTGGGGAAAATTGGCATTCCAGATCATATCCTTTTAAAGCCCGGAAAACTGACAGAAGACGAATGGAAAATCATGAAAACGCATGCAGAATTGGGCGGAAAGATTCTTTCTGCAGGCAGTTCAGAAATCATGAAGATGGCTGAAATAATAGCGATGACCCATCATGAGCAGTGGTCTGGAGGCGGCTATCCCAACGGGTTGAAAGGCGAAGAGATCCCCATCGAAGGCAGGATTGTAATACTGGCCGATGTCTTTGATGCCCTTTGCAACAAACGCCCCTACAAAGAAGCCTGGACAGTTGACAGTACGGTAGAAGAAATAAACAACAACTCCGGTCGATTGTTTGACCCTGAGTTGGTCAAAGTTTTTATGCAAAAGCTACCTGAGTTCCTTAAGATAAGGGATGGTTTTTCGAAATGATAATAAATAATAATGTCATGACAAATCATTTCACGAGCACATCGTCCGCCTCCCATAATCGGGGAATGGAGAATGGGAAATGCATTGCGATGAGCAACGACCCAATTCGAGCTTGAACCAACAGACCACGAGGGAGTTAACAATACCCGTTCGATAAAAACCGTTAGTTTTAAGTTGTTATTTTTTTGGGGAAATGATCTTGGATAACAATAATAACATTTATAACAGTAAAATTTTAATTGTCGATGATGAGATGGCGAATATTCGTCTTCTGGAAAAATCCCTGGAGTCGGCGGGGTTCCAAAATTTTAGAAGTGAACAGAATTCAAAGAATGTCAGAAAAATATGTAGTTCATTTCGCCCCGATTTGATTTTGCTGGATTTAAGAATGCCGAAGCCAGATGGATTCGAGATTATGAAGGAAATTCGCGAGGATGATGAGGATCCTCCCGTAATCATTGTCCTGACAGCAGAAAATGAATCTTATGTTCGTATGAAAGCGTTGAATGAGGGAGCGCTTGATTTTCTTAGTAAACCTTTTGATTATAACGAAGTGATTCTTCGAACAAAGAACATCCTTAAATTGAAGAATCAATTATCAGCAGGCTCGAAAGAGGAGGATAACGCAAATAAAAGTGCCCGAGAATTTTCAAGAAAAAATCATGATGTGGACATTGATATTATTCAGAGTCTCAGCAAGATAAACCGAGCCCATTTTAAAGATGTCGTGGATAATTATTCTCGGGTCAGTCACTTTAGCTACCTGTTAGCAAATAAAATAGGTCTGTCAATCCCGCGTTCTCAAAATATCAAGATTGCTTCTTCCACCTACGATATTGGAAAGATTGCAGTTCCTATGTCTATTTTAGACAAACCCGGTGAACTCAAGCCCGAAGAATGGGAAATCATAAGAAACCACACTATCCTTGGGGCTGAGTTATTATCTGGAAGCGATTCCCTTCTAATGAAGATGGCGCGGCAGATTGCCTTGGAACACCATGAAAAATGGAACGGAAAAGGATATCCGAAGGGCCTGAAAAGAGATGAAATATCGCTCGAGGCAAGGATTGTTGCTATAGCCGATGGATTTGATTCAGTTACTTCTGACAGAGTTTACAGACCAAGGATTTCCTTTGACGAAGGGGTTTCTTATATAAAAGAAAAATCCGGAACAGATTTTGATCCATACCTGGTGTCCCGCTTTGTAGCAATGATTCCAACCCTGAAAAGCGTTAAAGAAAAATACAGTGCCGATGATAAAATAAAATCTTCCCCTTTTCGAAATGATTACAAGTTTCAGAATAAATCCATTGAAAAAATTAAGGCGGCGATTCCCATATTGTTAAATTCTCACGATGATGACAAATTGCTTTTAGTGGATGATATTCCTGCAATGCGTTCTGCATATAGTAAAGTTGCGCGTCAATTGGGTTATAAGCAAAATAATATTTTTGAAGCCCCCAGTGGTTCCATAGCTTTGAAAAAGCTGGAAGAAAATAGGGTGCGGTTGATAATAACTGATTTGTATATGCCTAAAATGACTGGCTTGGAACTGGTAACCAGGGTGCGAGAAATACCAGAATTCAGGGATATTCCAATCATCGTGGTATCGGAAGAAAACAGGAAGGAACAAATTTTAAATATTATTCAATCTGGAGCCAACCAATATTTATTGAAACCCTTCACCAGTTACCAGTTGGAAGAAAAAATAAATCAGGTTTTAATCAACCAAGGTAAAACAGAAGCAAACGATGACTTATAAAAGGTGGGAAATAGTTATACAACCGCCGACCATCACAAGAATAGCGTACTCAAAATTTCTTTAAAGAGGCAATGAACTTATGCCGGCAAATAGTTATGGGGGATAAGCGACTTAATTTGAAGGTGGTGCTGAACCCTTTCTCATGGACTACTATTCTTGTTTTTTTTGCCACCACCATGGGTCTTTTGTTGTTTGGACAGATGGTCATCAACAAAGTGGAACAGGTCGAAAAAAAACGCATATTAGAAGAGCTTCAACTGACCCTGAATGCCAACGTTTCAATTCTAAACTTCTGGTTCCAGGAGAAGATGAAAACTTCCCGAGTCATCTCAGAAGATCCTTTCATTAAAAAAAATCTTCTGGCCATTCTTCAAAAATCTCAGAGCACGGATGGTTCTTTCCACCAGTTATCACGCATACCCGAATTGCATAAGTTGAGAAATGCAATCACGGATGAACTCACCGAAGCCGGATTTCTGGGCTTTGTATTATTTGAACCGGAGGGTTTGCAGGTGGGAACCCTTTTCGATGATGCCCTGGGTAAAAAACAGCTGATAAAATTATCTGATTTCTTTCAGAATTCCTTAACTGGAAAAGTAGTTTTTTCTCTGCCCTTCCTCGGTGAGATCCCCCTCCCCGATGAAGAGGGTGTGGTACGGCCTAACCAGCCCACCATGTTCATTTCCATCCCGATAAAAGATGGCCGGGGACAGATTCTCGGAGTCTTGGCATTTCGCCTCAACCCCGCCAAGGAATTCAGTCAAATTTTCAAGATAAATCGGACAAGACGAACAGGGGAAATCTACGCTTTTTCCAGAGCCGGTAAAATGATTTCCGATAGCAGGTTTAACAAACAGTTGCGCCAGATCGGATTGATTCCGGACAAACCATGGAGCACTTCGGTATTACAGATTGAGATTCGAGATCCCGGAGGAAATATGATTGAAGGATTCCGGCCGATCAAGGAAAAAACTCTGTGGCCCCTCACCCTAATGGCTTCGCAGGCGGTTCAGGGAATAAGCGGTTTTAATCTGGATGGATACAATGATTACCGTGGGGTTCCCGTGGTGGGTGTCTGGACCTGGTTGCCTGAATTTGGTTTCGGCATCACCAGTGAAATAGATGTTGCGGAAGCATTTGAACCCATACAGATTCTTAATTTCTGGTTTTGGATCTTGTTTTCTCTGAGCCTGTTTATTTTTTCCGGTCTGATTATAGTGTATTGGAGAAAACAAGTTTCTAACGTTCGCGAGCAGGCCACTCAATTGCGATTCAAGACTATCGTGGACAATGCATTCAGTGGAATTCTCTCTATCAATCAACAAGGTCAAATCCAGACCCTGAATCGCGAGGCAGAAAGGATTTTTGGCTATACTGAGAAGGAACTGGCAGGAAAAAGTATCAATTTGTTAGTGCCAAAATCTTATCGTTCCGATCATGACAAACACATCGAAAACCTGTTTTCTGACGAAAGAACAGAAATTTTCAACGTGGAACGCGAAGTAATGGGCTTGCGTAAAGATGGATCAACATTCCCACTCAATATCGTTGTCAGTGAAATTTTGACGGAAGACGAACACCTGTTTATTGGTCAATTCAATGATATCAGTGAACGTAAGAAGACGGAAGCGATCATCAAAAAGGAGGCCCGATACACACATTTAAACCAGATCGTCACAAAAATCATCAGCGAGTGTGCCATCGTAGAAGATGCATTCCAGGCCACACTGGACGCTGTATGTGAAACCACCGGATGGCCCGTTGGACATGTCTATAAAAATTCTGAAAACTGTCCGAACACTCTTGTTCCCACAAAAATATGGCACTTGAAAGATCCCATAGCCTTCAAGAATTTCGTGAAGATTACAGAGGGCACGGAGTTCGAGTCGGGGATTGGATTGCCGGGGAGAGTGCTGGCTTTAAAAAAAGCGGCCTGGATTTTCAATGTCCAAGAAGATGACAATTTCCCAAGAGCCCGGCAGGCATTGGAAATTGAGGCAAAGGGGGCCTTTGGTTTTCCCATCATGATCAAGGATGAAGTCGTAGGAGTGATGGAGTTTTTCTCTCTCAAAACAGTCAAACCCGACACTAAATTTTTAAATGTTATGTTCGAAATCGGAATCCGGTTAGGCCGGGTTGTGGAACGCTCGCGCGCTGAAAACAAATTGATGCATGCCAAAAAGGTGGCTGAACGTGCAAATATCGCCAAATCGGAGTTTTTGTCTCAAATGAGCCATGAACTTAAAACACCGATGCATGCCATTATGGGCTTTTCACAATTAATGCTACATGAGACCAAAGACAAACTGACCTCAGACCAAAAGGATAATTTAAAAGAAATCCACAATGCCGCCGACCATTTGCTTACACTGATCAACGAAGTTTTGGAATTGTCCAAAACCCTGGACGGCCGAATTTCCCTTACCCCTGAAAATATGGATTTAACATCTCTTGTCAATGAAGTGTTGCTGGATACAAAAGCACTCACCGCAAATCTGAATATTCAAATCATAAATGAAATTCCAAAGACTGGTTTGACGCTTCGGGCGGACCGCTACCGACTGAGCCAAGTATTGACGAATTTGCTCACCAATGCAATCAAGTACAATCGTGAAAATGGTTCTGTACGAATTTCTTGTGAAAAGGATACCGACAAACCCTTTAAAATTCATATCAAAGACACGGGGCTGGGGATAGCAGAAGAAAACATGGACAAACTGTTTCAACCTTTTGAACGACTGGGAGCCGAGCGTACAGGGATTTCAGGGACCGGTATCGGGCTGGCACTTTCACTCAAACTGGTCAGATTGATGAATGGAGATTTAGTGGTGGACAGTCAGGTGAACAGTGGTTCCTGCTTTACCATTGAATTACCCATTTCCCTCTGTGAAGCGAATTAAAAAAACATCAAACCTTTTCTCATCGAATCTTCTTCAGACAGGCAACGAAAACGTTCATTTAGAAAACCGGCGAATGTAGTGAATCAACTGCCAAATCTGATCGTTCGACAAATCAGAGAATGCAAACATGGAAGTGTTTGGAGACCCGTTTTTGATGATCCAAAACAATTGACCGTCTGATAACCGCTTCATGGTTTCCGTACAACTGAAATTTCTCGCAGGGGGGTTACTTTCAAAATCGGGATCGCCTTTGCCATCCCCATTGATCCCGTGGCAAACTTTACATGCGATCGGCCTGGCTTGATTTTGATAGAGTGCTTCGGCCTTATTAATAGATTCTTCAGTCAATGGCAATGGATTCGCCATGCTTAAAAATTTCTCAGGAGCCGCCAAAGTCTCTCTATTCTGCAAGCATTCACCTTGAGCCAAAGCTAAAATAGTTTGTTGCATGGGTTTGCTTGACAGAAATCTGGAATCCCGACGGTCAGTCTTTTCTTTCGTGAATCCTTGCGCTACAGAAATCCAGAAAATAACGCAAGCCACAAAAAATAATTTTGAGAATGACGTTTTAAAATTATTCTTACTCATGACGAAATTTTATTTTCCCTTGTAGACAGGATCGTCTTTTAAAGGGTGCCCCCGTAGCCAATCGAATCTCATTAGCTTGTATTCGATTGGCTACGGGATACATCACCCCAATTGCTATTTCACCGTCACCGTGATGACATCTGTCAGCGGTGGGTTATAAGGCATGTGATTCCCTTTGGCAAAAAGCGTTCGCAGAGTGTGCGTGCCAGCGGAAAGTTCGATGCTTTTGCAGGAAGAACCATCACCCATGTGAATATGGTTGGCATCCTTCGCGACAGGCATATTCAGATCGGGCAAAGCCACATCCACGAGAATATGATTGTGCCCTTTGCCATCGCTCACACCATTTTTGGCCGGTTCAACTTCAACACCCCAAGCGCTCATGCAAACTTCAACAGGGCTGGAGACCGTAGCACCATTGGCTGGTTTCGAAATGGTCACGGCGCGATAGCCTTCCGCAAATGCAATCGAAGCTAACAAAGCAAATGCCAGTGAAAAAATAACAACAAGATTTTGTTTTTTCATAATACCTCTCCTTTTTTGATGATAATAAACAACTCACTGCCTAGGTAAGTTCGAAGGATTTGGAAATCGTAATGAAACGGTTGTTCCGCAACCCTCCTGTGATTCAATTTCAATCTTTCCTGCGTACTTCTCTACCAATCGTTGAGTGATATTGAGGCCCAGCCCGGTTCCCTCCCCCTGCATCTTGGTTGTATAAAAGGGATTGAATACTTTCCTTAAAACATCTTTGGGCATTCCGGACCCATTGTCTTCAAACTGTATGCTCATAAATTTTTCACCACTCTGGCTGGAAATTTTTACCCAACCATTTGCCTTGAGTGATTGAAACGCATTATTTAGGATGTTAAAAAATATTTGATGGATTTCTTCAGGATCAGCAATCAAATCGGGTAACGCTTCCAAGTTTTCCTCTAACGAGATTTTATTTTTCTGATAAGGAAGCATAGCAAATTTTACAGCCGATACAATGCTTTCATTTATATTTACTTTTTGAGGAGACCCATTTTCCTTTTTCTGAACATATCCCGAGAAATCCAAAAGAACTTTTCCTAAACGTTTTGAATTTTTTATCACCCTGCTTGCATAAGTCTTAATTTTATCCAGATTTTCTTCATCGGCAATGGCCTCGGAAAAAGTAATGATCGCATGCAGGGGATTACTGATTTCATGTGAAATCCCAGCCGCAAGTGTTTTGAGAGAAGCACTGCTTTCAGCTTGTGTCATTCGATCCAGGAATTCCTTTTCCTCTGTGATATCGTTCAAGACCAGACCTTTTAAGGGCTGGCCATCAGAATCAGCACCGGCATCAAACACGTCGTAGGTGAAAAACTTTTTCTTGAGTGTGATGACAGAAGGCGGCGTGAAGTCTGAGTTTGCAGAAGATTCCGCCGCCAACGGATCTCTTTCATACTTTAGTTTCGTTGCATTTTTTCTAAGTTCCTGATGATTTTTATTTGCTAAACAGTCCAGTGGTTTTGCAACTTCTTCAGCCAAAAAATCCCACTGTCCCTGATGAGAAGAAAACGTTTCGTTCAATGATCTGCCCATATAATCTTCAGATCGTTCGCCGACGAGCTTTCCGAAAGCGGTGTTACTGAAAACGATTTTATTGTTATCGTCAACAATCAAAACCACACTGGGTAACTTCATTAAAAGGGCTAGAGTATTCAAAAGGTACCTGCATTCAAAAAGTTTAATTTATTATATCAAGAAAATGGATAAACCTTGCGGTGCGTTGGCTGTGGATTTCTGCGCAAAACATAAATCCCTGTTTTGAGTTCACTCGAAAGGGACGGTAAAATAGAAAGTACTTCCTTTCCCTAATTGACTGGATACTCCGACTTTGCCGCCATGCAAATGTATGAGTTTTTTGCAAATAGCGAGGCCCAGCCCCGTAGACTTTTCGCCCCCTGTCGGTCTCGCCGTCAAAGTTTGAAACTCCTTGAAAAGTAATTTTTGATCTTCAATTGAAAGACCGGGGCCTTCGTCGTGGACAGAAAAGCGAACGCAATTTTCCAAAGCTTCGGTAGTTATCAAAACTTTTGAATCCAGCGGTGAAAATTTAACGGCATTCCCGATCAAATTACTCATCACCTGAGTGACGGCACTGAAGTCATATGCAACCTCGGGGAGAACGGCAGGATCAAAATGAAGTTCGATATTTTTTTTCTCCCCTAACAATTGGGACATTTCCACTTGTTGCCTGGCCGTTAAATTAAAATCCTGAAGTTTCTTATTCAGATCAATTTTACCACTCTCTATTTTTGAAATATCAAGAAGGTTTTCCAATAGTCCCTGCATGAAGTTACTGGCATTGTAGATTTTTTCTGAAACTTCTCTTTGTTTTTCGTTCACCTCACCCAGGGTCCCGTCTTTTAAAACCTCACTGAATGACTTGATCATGTACAACGGATTGCGAAGATCGTGAGATGCGATACCTAGGAACTTATTTTTCAAATCATTGAGTTCTTTGAGTTGAATATTTTTATTTCGTATTTCATCCTCTCTGCGCTGAGAGACAATGGCATCTGCAATCAACCCGCCGATAGACAACAGTATTTCCTGACTGCGCACGTACCAGGGAGGGCTTTCATCTGTATATAGAAACAGAATGCCTATCAAATCCTTGCCATTTTTCAAGGGGACGATGTAATGACCGTGAGCCGTCATCCCGTCAAACTTGTGTTCGTGCCTGGAATCGCTAAAACAACTGTTACTGATCAAAAATTCTCCAGAGACTGCGGCCTTGCCACACAAGCAAGCTCCATAAGGAATAACACTCTCCTTATCCAAAAATTCCTGACTGAAATCGCCTACGGTG
>Ga0066641_10000534_pt1 | contig 17509 bp, 17 predicted proteins | sample CryGeyCG2114_065_FD_59509 | JGI IMG/M metagenome (GOLD analysis project Ga0066641, IMG submission 59509) | Groundwater microbial communities from aquifer - Crystal Geyser CG12_big_fil_rev_8/21/14_0.65 | ecosystem: Environmental > Aquatic > Deep subsurface > Groundwater | place: USA: Utah: Grand... | reverse complement strand
CCATTGATCTAATGCTTCTTTACGCTCATGAAGCATTTCATTCTTATTATATGTAGCCATAATCTTAGGCATTTTATGGCCTAAACATTTTTCAATTACAACAGGATCTATTCTTAGTGTTTCACCAAGTTGTGTGGCAAAACTCCTGCGTATATCATGGGCGCACCATTGAGGAATGTCAACTCTATTTTGTATACGTTTAATAGCTCTTGCTAATGCACTATCAGATAAAGGCTTAAGATGATCTGCGCCATATATAACATAGCCAGAGTCAGAAGTTTTTCTAAGCTCTAGTAATATATTCTGCACTTGTTTACTTAAATGTATTTTAATACTTACTCCGCCTTTGCAGTGATCAGCAGGAATAGTCCATAGAGAATCTTCAAAATTAAATTCAGACCATGTCGCTAGTCTAAGTTCAGAAGTTCGTACTCCAGTAAGTATAATTATTTTAATTGCACTTTTAGTATGTAATGTCATGTTATGAGAATTACTATCTAAAAATAACCAAATTTTTTTTATTTCATCAATTGTTAAAAAACGCTCACGAGATTTTTCTATTCCGCCGATATCACGTGTTCTAATATTGCTGGCTGGATTAGTTGCCAAGCTTCCTCTGCTTACTCCGTAATTGAATACTATTAAAAAAAACAGAAATTATATCACATCAACAGTTTCGAGTCACCACCCAAAATTGAGAACTCTAAGTCTTGAATTCGTCGAGCATCTGCCAAACTAATGGCTTCTTTATCATATAGTAATTTAGTATTAGGTATATAATATTTTGCAATTTTAGTTAATATAACTTTTTACTTTACTGATGAAAGCTTAACAGAATATTAAATTATTGCAGAATAAACATCATATAGCTAAACCTTCCAATTCTTAATAAAAATCTTAATCAATACATTCTTATTACTTATAGTTACTTTCTCAGGAAGATATAAATCTTTATTCTTTATATAAGTGAAATTTTGATATTTAACAGTCCAACCATCTTGATGAATAGTTTTAGTTTTATTTGTTTTACTGTAATTCACTTTATGAACACGACCAGGAGCTGCTTGGCCTTTTATCCAGTAAAATATATTAGATATAGGAACTGTATATCCAGTAATTTTAGTAAACTCAGAATTAATGTTATTAGTTTTATGAACTTTATCATTAGAATCTGTTACAGTTGCATTTTTAGGTGTTCCTTTCATTTTGATGCTACCTGCACCTAGAGGTCCAGACATTGAAATATTGAAATAATGATTTTTCTGGGTCCAGTCAAAGTTAGCTGCTACATTTTTTTCAGGGGTTTTAACACCGATTCTTCCAGAGAATATCCAGGTTTTTATTTGGTCTAGAGTAAATTCTTGAGTTTTTTCTTCTAAATCTTTAGGTAGTTCTTTTGGCGCTGTGCTGCATGAAGTTAGTAATGTTAAGATTATGAAAAAGTATATATAATAAAATTTTCTTAAAAACATTGAGTTAAGTCCCTGATAAAATATCAAATTTGGTAATTTATTGTTAGTTTTATGTAAATTATAGTCTATATTTAAAACTAGAATATTTATAGGTAGAATTAGTATTATTTTTAATGAAACCGCTTTGCTTTTTGAATAGAATTTTTGTAAACTAGCAAGGTTAAAATTTTTTCTATATTAATACTTTTTTATGGAATTATTAGGATTAAGCTTTAGTCATAAGAATACATCTTTAGATTTAAGAGAAAAGCTTTCCTTTTCCAAAGATAAGTTATCTAAGGCACTAAAGGACTTTAATAATTATGCTAAAGTTCAAGAAAGTATAATCTTCTCAACTTGCAATAGAACGGAGATATATTGCGCAAGTAAAGACTATAATCATGAAAATATACTAAATTGGCTTCTCAGTTATACTGGTTGTGATTTACACTCAGAAGAGCTTGGATATAATGTATATCAAGATGCAGATTTAGTGAGCCACTTATTTAGAGTTGCTAGCGGGCTTGATTCGATGGTTATAGGAGATTCTCAAGTCTTAGGCCAATTAAAAGATGCATACCAAGTAGCATATGAAAGTGGCAGTGTTGGTAAGAAATTTGATAAATTATTTCAAACAACTTTTAAAGTAGCAAAAGAAGTAAGAACTAAAACTTCTTTAGGTGAAAGCTCTGTTTCATTACCTTCTGTTGTTTGTTCAATTGCAGAAAAAGAAGTTAATAAGCAAGATAAAAAAGCAACGGTTCTTGTGTTAGGGGCAGGTGATACATCAAGTAAAGTATGTAATTATCTTGATGATTCTTGGGTTGAAAAAGTATACATATCTAATAGAACAGAAAGTAACGCTTTAAATATATTAGATAGAATTTCTGATAATATTAAAGCTGAATTTATACCATTATCGAATGTAGATAGTATTATTACTAAAGTAGACGTTGTTTTTTCTGCAGTAGCAAATAGCCCAAGTTTAATAGACAAGTCTTTAAATATTAAAGTCAATAAACCGATATTTGAAAAAACATGTTTATTTTTTGATTTGTCAGTTCCAAGAACTATTTCATCTGACTTTGGTAAAAAGCATAAATCTGTAATTATCTATGACTTAGATACAATTCAAAAAATAATTAACAAAAATCTAGAATCAAGAAAGCAATCTCAAGATCTAGCTGAGTTAATAATTGATTATAATAAAGAACAATATATTGAATGGTTTGATTCATTAGATGCTCTTGCTGCACTATGTACGTTTCGTGAGCAAGCTGAACTTTTATGCCAAGATGTTTCAAAAAAGGCTCAGAAGCTATTAGACTCAGGTGAAGAGCCCAAAAAAGTAATTAATTATTCTTTAAGACTTTTACAGAATAAACTATTACATCATCCTACAGTAAATATAAGAAAAGCTGCAAAAAAAGGTAATATTAATAATTTAGAATTATTAAAATCAATATTTCAATTAAGTGAATAATTAAGAGTTTTAAAACTAGTATGAAAGATTCAATTGAGCGTAAACTGCAAGGTCTAGTTGATCGTTTTGATGAAATTTCAGGTCTTTTAAGTGATGCTGAAATTATTAATAATCAAAATAAATTTAGAGATTTGTCATTAGAATATTCAAAACTTGAAGATGTTGTAAATTGTTACAAAGAATATCAATCTTTTGTTGATGCTAAAAAATCTTCTGAAGAAATGCTAAATGATCCTGATTTAGATGCAGAAATGAAAGAACTTGCTAAAGAGGAAATTCAAGAAGCTAACGAAAAATTAGAAGAAGCAGAAAATCAGCTACAAGTTTTATTATTACCTAAAGATCCTGATGATGGTAAAAACGTTTTCTTAGAAATAAGAGCAGGAACTGGGGGTGATGAAGCAGCTATTTTTGCTGGTGATTTATTTAGAATGTATATCAAATATGCTGAAAACTTAGGTTGGCGTACAGAAGTTATGAGTGTTAGTGAAGGCGAGCATGGTGGATATAAAGAAATTATTGTGAAAATTTCAGGCCAGGATGTATATTCTAGATTAAAATATGAATCAGGGGCTCATAGAGTGCAAAGAGTTCCAGCAACAGAATCTCAAGGCAGAGTGCATACATCTGCTTGTACGGTTGCTGTAATGCCTGAAGTCGATGAAATTGATGGTATTGATATTGATCAGAGTGATTTAAAAATTGATACTTACAGATCATCAGGGGCAGGTGGGCAGCACGTTAATACTACTGATTCTGCCATACGTATTACTCATATTCCAACTGGTGTAGTAGTAGAGTGTCAGGATGAAAGATCACAGCACAAAAATAAGGCAAAAGCTTTATCTTTATTACAATCTAGAATTTTAGAAGCACAAAGACGTGAACGTGAAAAAAATATTGCTGCTGAAAGAAAAAGTTTAGTAGGTAGTGGTGATAGATCTGAAAGAATCAGAACCTATAATTATCCTCAAGGTCGTGTAACTGATCATAGAATAAATTTAACTTTATACAAGCTAGATGATTTTATGGAAGGAAATTTAAACTCAGTAATAGTTCCTTTGCAACAAGAAGATCAAGCTGAAAAATTAGCAAATCTAGATAGTGAATAGTTTTAAAGTTCATACAGTAAAATCTTGGCTTTTTGATGCTAAAGAAAGATTGTTAGAAAGCCAAAAAGCAAATAATCTAAATACCATAAATGTTAGATTAGATGCTGAAATTTTATTACTTAAAGCTTTAAATAAATCTCGAAATTTTATATATACAGATTCAGATTATATTTTAGCTAAAGAAGAGTTAGAAAATATTGAATCTTTATTATCAAGAAGATTAAAAGGCGAGCCTATTGCTTATATAACGGGTAATAAAGAGTTTTGGTCATTAGATTTTAAAGTCACTCCAGATGTTTTAATTCCAAGACCAGAAACTGAGTTAATCATTGAAAAAGTATTAGAAAAATTACCTAAAGATAAAAATCTAAATATAGCAGATATTGGAACAGGTTCAGGGGTTATTGCTGTATCACTTGCAAAAGAAAGACCTAATTGGACAATTCATGCAGTAGATTTATCAGATGAAGCATTAAAAATAGCAAAAGAAAATGCAAAAAAGCATAATATAAAAAATATAGTTTTTTATCATGCAGATTTATTTTCAGGATTTAATAATATAAATTTAAAATTTGATGCTATAGTTTCCAATCCTCCTTATATTGATATCAATGATGAATATATTACAGATGTTAATAAAGAAGAACTTAAATATGAGCCTTTAATGGCTTTAGTTGCTGAAAATAATGGTATGGCTATTATTGAAAAATTGATATTAGATTCTAGTAATTATTTAGCTGAAAATGGATTTTTGATTTTTGAGCATGGTTATAAGCAAAAAAATGATATAGAAAGTTTTGCATATACACAAAAAATCATAAATATAGAATTTATTAAAGATTTCAATCAGTTAGATAGAGTTGTTATTTTAAAGTTAACTTAAGGTTATTTAAATATAATAACAAGATGTTTAATTCAATATTACGAAATCAATTAGCTAAATTATCAAGAACAAAGTCTGTATCTAAATCAGAGCTTGATTTTTTATTTTTAAGCTATAAAAAAGAACCTGAACAAAATGCTTTCGCGCAATATGATTTTTATAATACTTTATTTACTCTCTATATATCTAATGGTTATAAAAATGAGTATTTAATAAACGAAGGGATTGTAGCAAAAACTTTACATGATGATTCTTGGAAGTTTAAAGATTTTTCTGAAGAAATTGGAAGGTATTATCAATGCGATCTTGAAAATCCAGTAGCAACTAATTTTGACACTTTTTTTAGATCATCATGTGGTGCCGATAACGATAGGACTAGATTAAAATATTTATCTCATAGATTAATGCTAGATACAGATTTTAATTCATATAGTCATTTTCAAGGTCAGGATCAGAGTTTGGCAAATTTTTTCTTTTTAAAAGATTTACAATTATTTCAAAAAGAACATGAAAATAGCTCAAAATACCTAACCGATATCACATCTTTAATATTAATTATTCAAAGTAGTATAATAGTTTTGCAGCAAATAAGCTTTTTGGAATTAATCAACAAATTAGATGATGAATTTAAACTTACTAAAAGTTATCATTTAAGAAAGAATGCCCGTTTTGATTCCCTTTGTTTTTCAGTATATAAAAAATTACATAAACTTAAGTTTGGAGAAAAACTATTATTACCATCAGGATATGGGTATTATGAAGTTAAAAATAATATTGAGGGGCATGCCTCTTGTGTCTTATTTACCTGTACAGGAGAATCAAAATTTAATATTGAATTTATAGATACAAATTATGAATATCCGTTAGAGGATGGAGAATTAATTAATGCTATATCATTTGTTGAAAATGAAAGCTTAGAAAATATTATTAAATTTAAGCTAGTCTATGATTTATTACACTCAATGGTTGTTGTTGAGCATAATAGTCAAAAAGAAGCTGAAGATAAATACAGTAAACCTATAGAAAATTATAAGAAACGTAAGCAATTAACGTGGCCGAAATGTATTATAAAAGGTCAAACAAATGAGACCTGTACTCATTCTTGTTTAGAAGCTTTAGCATTTACCCAATTATCAAAAGAAAATTATGAATGCTTTTCTTCTTTTGTATTGTCTAAAGCGATCATTGATATGGCTGAATTTAGAGATGATTTAAATGTTTTTGATGACTATAAAAAAGATACGGAGTTATTGTTAGATAATGGCATTAGAGAAGGTAAAAATATTTTGTTAAAAAATTTGCGAAAAGGACAATTTAAATTCTAGAATGGCCGAGCTGTTTTTTTTAATTTATACTGAAAAGAAGTATATAATTATTTAGTATTAATATGAAAAAAAATAAAATGGATTTTATTCAATTAGATAATATATTAACTAAGAAAGGAGCTTCAGCTTCAATAAATAGCCCCAATGGTTTTCAATTAGTAAAAGATTGTTTAGAATCAAATTTTATTAATATTTTTCCTAATTTATTAAATATTTGTAGTTCAGAAACTAATAATATATATCTATCTATTGCTCTTGGGCATGTATTAACGTTATGTTGTAAAGAGTATTCTGAAAATGCAAATTCAAATAATTTAATTTCTAGATATCATTTTATAAAGTTATTATTAGAACATGGGGCTGATATAAATTTAGCTATTAATTTTGAATGGAATGAAAAAATAGAACCATCTGATATATTGGGAAAAACTTCTTTAACTTCACAAGAACAAACTAATATTTTAGCTTTAAAAGAAACAAAAAGTATTAGCTTATTTACAGTTTCATTATTAAGTGATGGAATTTTTTACAAGACAAAGTATAGAGGGTTTACAACTAAAAATAAATTAAAAGCACCATTACCATGGCTTGTAATGTTACGTATTTTTAGTTTTATGGAAGATTTTACTTATAGCTATAAAGAAGGTGAAGAGTTTATGCCAGTGGAAGTTATGAATGTTTTTAATTACATTTGTGTAACATTGTCTAATAAAGATTCAGAACCATTTGAAAAGAGGTTAGCAAGGTCATATATTACTAATAATTATTAAAAAAGTTTTTAATTGATTATTTACTAATAAAAGATTCAAATTCTATGAGGCTCTTCTTTGAAAATATATCCAACTTTATTTACTGGCATTTCATTTTCAATTAATGCCATTGCATATGCTTCAAATAAGACCGTTTTTTTTCTTTTTTCTAACTTTTCATTGAATTGCCCTGGGGGTAGCGGTATAATTTGCATAAATTAATTTATGATAAATGGTGAAATTTATATGTATAGCAATTGCACAATAATAGGCACATCAGAATATACGACTACAGATTTGCAAATTATAAATTATGTAGTTCCATTGTCTATTACTGCTCTTACTTGTTGTTTTTCAAATGCAACAAGATCTTTTGCCCCTATAGCTGACTGCATAACTCAAGGTATAGGCGGGGCTCTTACACAAAAACCTGCGTTGTAGATCAAATTGTGATAGCAGATTGATACAACGTGAATCTCTACATAGTGATGGACAGTGTACTGATGTTGAGGTTGCTGTAAAACATAAAAATAAATATTTCTGATTAGTTCTTTAGCGGACATTTTTATGTCGTTGTATGTCAAGATATTTGTCGCATTTTATAGTTATTGATTTTTGAAAAAATAATCTTTCTTCGATTTTTTAAAATAACATAATGGATTACATTTGATAAATTATCGTTTTACAATAAATAGTTTCTCTAAACCAGTATTAAATTCACATTTAATCAATACACCTATAGGAACAATGATTGCAATAGCTGATGAGCATAATTTATTTCTATTAGAATTTACAGATTCTAAAGAAATTAATATTGGTAATATTATTAAGAGGAAAACAAAACCAATTGAGCAAATAGAAGAAGAATTAAAATTATATTTTTCTGGAAAATTAAAAACATTCAAAACCCCAATTTATATAGAAGGTAGTGAATTTCAAAAAAAAGTTTGGAATGAACTTCTTAAAATTCCATATGGTGAAACTAGATCTTATAAACAACAAGCAATATCTTTGGGAAACAGTAACGCTTTTAGAGCTGTTGCTAATGCAAATGGAGTAAATAAACTTGCTATAATAATTCCTTGTCATAGAATAATTCACTCTAATGGTAAATTAGGCGGCTATGCAGGCGGAATAGAAAAAAAAGAGTGGCTTTTAAATCATGAAAACAATAATAAACGAAATTAAAAAAGAACTTAATTCTTTAATAACAATTCCAGAAGATAAAAGGTCTAGATTTTTTAAAAGTGGCAAAGGCGATTACTCTGAGCATGATATATTTATTGGAGTTAAAGTTCCAGATTTAAGAAGACTTGCGAAAAAATATTCAGCTTTAGATTTATCTGATAGTGAAAAATTAATCCAATCACCTATTAACGAAGAAAGACAATTAGCGCTGTATATTTTAACTAATCAATTTAAAAAAGGAGATACAAAAATTCAAGAAAAAATTTATGAATTTTATTTGAAAAATTTAAAATTTATAAATAATTGGAATCTTGTTGATGTATCTGCTCATTTGATTTTAGGGGCTTATTTACTAAATAGAGATAAATCAACGTTATTTGATTTAGCAAATTCAGAAAATTTATGGAAAAGAAGAATTTCTATTGTTGCTACATGGTATTTTATTAGAAATCAAGAATTAGACACTACCATTGAAATAGCCAAAATATTATTAAATGATAATCATGATTTAATTCACAAAGCTGTTGGATGGATGCTTAGGGAAATGGGTAAAAAGGATGAAGATAAATTAGTTATTTTTTTAGAAAAGTATGCTGAAATTATGCCAAGAACAATGTTAAGATATTCTATAGAAAAATTTTCTGGTGAAACAAGGAAAAAATGGTTGCTGAAGTAAATACCATATAAAATTTTAAAACTTTAAGAGGGAAAGGGAATGCTAAATAATGATTTGATAGTAGATAGAGAAATACTTTCAAAAAATCTTAATGAATTATCAAAAAAACTTAATGAACTTAAATTATCTAATTTTGAAATTAGTATTAAAAATAACAGTGTGATTTTTTACTTTGGTGTATTTGAATACTTACAAGCAATGAAAGATACTATATTTGAATCGAATATAAACGGAGAAGAACAATTAGATCATGAAAAATTATCTTTGCAATTTAATAATGGAAATGGACAAGTAATTAAAGGATTTAAATTAACAGTTAGTGATAAGTATTTTAGTATCTTAAGTGTGAATACATTTATTGACAGTTTTCAAAGCAAGATAAAGATAAAAGATATATTAGATAAAAACATCAGTGATATTTTAATGCTTTTTAAAAGCCATGAATTAATTAATAATAATTTAGAAGCTAGAGAAATAGATTTTCATATATCTTTTTATTGTATTGATAACGCTAATCTTAGTGCCCTTAAAGAAACTTTTGGATTATTAATGAACAAAACTATAAGTTCATTTAAGCATGAAAAAGTAAAATTACAAATTCAAAACTATTTTCAGGAGCAAGTTTCTGGTTTCAAGTTGAATGTAGATAAAAAATATTTTCAGCATATTAATATAAGATTATTTTTGGAATCCTATAAAAAAAATGTACGACAAAAAATTATGGAAAGAGCAAACACCTCATTGAAAGATTCTCCATTAAATACAAAAGAAGCAGATTATTTGAAAAAGTTAGATTTTAGTCAATTGACGTTTGTTAATTCCCAAATGAATAGGATCCAATATAAAAACTGTCTTCATTATTTTGCATCTGAGGAGCAGAAATTGGAATTTAAAAAACTTGATGAAGAACTTAAATCTAAACAAAGCATTATTTCACGGTTATTTCCAGTAGAAACTAAAAATGTTGATGAATTAAAAAATCAGGATAGTCAAGAAGATAAGTTATGTCAGGAAAAAAGTTATAGTGGACCCACAAGTAAAACAAAAGTTTAATAAATAAATTAAATTGAATATTTTATTTTAATGAAATTTAGATAATAAATAATAAATGCCGTGATAAATGCTACGATTGTTAAAATAATCATAACATTATAAAAACCAAAATAAGCGGCATTTATTATATCAGTCGCACCTAATGAGTAATGTGAAATAACAGCACCAAGAATTGCAAGACTGATTGTACTTGAAATTTGCTGTAAGTTTTTCATAGTTCCAAGAGCTATACCTGTATGCTCTTTTGGAACTGACTCTAATACTAATAATTTTAATGGATTTGTCAGCAGTGTTCCTGCAATCCCAATTCCAATTAATGCTGGTAGCATGGATAAATAAGTTTTATTTGGCATTAAAAATAATGAAATTAAATAGGTTATTAAAAGAATAGTAATACTAAAAATTAAAGTTTTATATGGCCCTATTTTTTGAATAATTGAACCAGAAAAAATACCAACTACACCTAATAAAATATATACAGGTAAAAATAAAATACCAGTTTCAGCTGGATTATAGAGTAAAGCATTTTGAAAATACATTACCCAATAGACTAATGAAATAAGTTGCATTTGTGCTAAGACAGCAATAATAACTGATAGTATAAATTTATGGTTTGCTAAAATTTTAAAGTCTATTAACGGGTGGCTAGTATTTTTTTCAATATATATAAAGCTTATCAAAGAAATAATAAAAATAATAAATAGACTTATAATAATTACCGAATCGTATCCTAAAGATTTACTTTCCATAATATTAAATACTAAACAAAATAAAGCGATTACAATAGAAATAAAACCTTTAATATCTAAAGGGTGCTTAGTGGTTTTTATTTCATGCTCTTTTGTTCCAAATAAACATGCTATTGCTATTAAGCAGATAGGAACATTAATTAAAAAGATATATCTCCAGCTCAAGTACTCAACAATTATGCCTCCTAATGTAGGAGCAAAAGTAAGAACAATTGCAGCCGTACCGGTTGCTATTCCCATGGCTTTACCAACAGTTTCTTTAGGAAAAATTTCTACTAATAATTTTAATCCCGGCGCTGCTAGAAATACACACGAAAACCCTTGTATTGCCCTAAAAAATACTAGTTCATAAGAGTTTACTGATGAAAATGCTCCTAGAGAACTTAATAGAAATAAAATTAAACCAGTTATAATTACATTTTTTGGTTGATACATATCGCTTAATTTACCGCCAATTAAACCAAATGCAGCCATTATTAAAAGATACGCATTAATAACCCATTGAATAGATAATGTACTGAAATTAAGTTCTTTATTGATAGATGGAAGAGCTAATGCAACAATTGAAATATCTATCATTGTTAATGAAAAAGATAAGGTAACGGTAATTATTGCAAGTATTTGTTTTTTAGACATAAATATGCCTTTATGGAATGTTTGGTTAATATTGCATATTATAGCATAAGCAAAATAAACCATATTTTTTAAGCTTTTCATAATATTAGAATCATATAATACTAATATACATATAATTTTATTATGGTAAATTATTATGATAAGTTTTTTGCGCAATATTATTAATGACAAAAAGAGTCTTGTAAACAATAAAGCTGTTAAATCAACAGAAATAGATAATAATGAAGATCAAATAGCTTCTTCAACTATTTCTCCTTTTAGTACTGATATTAATACACAACAAGATAAAGAAGAGGAAATATTTATGCTTTTCACAAAATCTGGATATGATGCATTACCTTATAACTCAATAGTTAAGCAGTTAATTGGTAATTATAAAATAATGCCTAATACTGTTATCACTAAAGAAACTTTTAGAGAAGTTATATATAAAATAAAACAAGTAGATCCTCACATTAATATGAACTATTATCAAATTGATTTGCTTGATCTTTTTGAATTAAATGGGAATGCATCCCAAAAGCTTCTTGATAAGTTTTATGATATAACAAAACTTATGTTAGAAAATAAAAAATTATTATTAAGACGTGTTCCAGAATTACAAAATAATCCAAATGAATTAGAAAAAAATCTGCTAAATAATGATGTTATAGATGAGTTATATTCTTGTATTACAAATAATTCTGAAGACTTTAAAAATGAAAGAATGCAAAAATCTAGTAACCTTAGAGGTTCAGCTCTAAGGTAAATTTGACCTACTTTTATTTAGGCATCATAGAAACAATAGTCCAGCCATCATCTGGACTAATTTTGTTATTAGCAGAAAAAAGCACAAGTTTATTTTTTGTATCAAAAGCAAATAAAGGAATAATTGTTTCTTTGTTGCTAGTTAAATAATCCTCAAAAGTATACTTATTAGTAATACATGTGCTTCTTATTTCATGAGTACTATTCAATAATGATAATAATTTTTCATAAGTAATATTATCACCAAATAATTTTTTTCCTTTATGAGAATCTGCGATTTTGTTTTTTTCAGCGATATTTTTTTCTTTTGCTGTTTGCAAATAATATATTTCATTCTTCTCAATTTCACGCTTAAAATGAACTCCAGATAAAACTGCAAGTTCAGTATTAGGAGTTATTGCCATCATTTTGCCTAAATCTAGAAGACTCAAATTGTATTCTGCATGTTCGGATAAAGGGTTACCAAAAAATGTTTTCAACCCATTCATTCTTGCAGTAGATATTTCATCCCAATTATAATCGGCAATTAAAACATAATAATTACGTTTTTGTATTATTTCTGCAATTTTCCTTGATAGTGCATTTGCCCCTATTATTAAAATACCATTAGAGTCAGATCTATTAGCTCCAATTAATTTAGCAAAAAATTTTCCTGTAAAACTTGGGAGGATAACGCTATATGAAATAATAAGAAAAACAACAGGAGATAAAAATGAAGCATCATTATATCCCATTCTTTTTAATTTTAATTCGAATAATGATGCTATAGCTGCCGCAACAATACCTCGTGGAGCAATCCAGGCTAGCATAAGTTTATCGCCAAAGTTTAATTCTGATTTTCTGGTGGTCAGAAATACTTTGATAGGCCTTATTAAAAATTGCATTAGGCAGAATATAATAGTGGCAGGAAACATTACATAATATAAATTACTAAGATTTATTCTTGCTGCAAGTAATATAAATAAACTTGATAGTAATAAAGTTGATAAGGTTTCTTTAAATTCTAATATTTCTTTTAAATCTAAATTTTTAAAGTTAGCTAGGGTTAAGCCCATAACAGTAACTGCTAGTAACCCTGTTTCATGATAAATAGCATTTGATATCATGAAGGATAATAAAACAAAATTTAATACAACAATATTAATTAAAAATTTTGGAATTAAATGCTTTATTAGTGCCTTTGAAAGCAAATATCCGAAAATATATCCTATTACTCCACCGACTATAGTCAATTTTAAAAAATAAAAAATAGCGCTAATTAATAAATGCTCTGATTGTGTTCTTATTACAACATCAAAAACAAGTACCGTAAGGATTGCTCCAAAAGGATCTAAAATCATTCCCTCCCATTTCAAAAGCTGGCAAACCTTATTGGATGGTCTTATTGCAGTTAACATAGGGCCAATAACTGTTGGCCCTGTGACTATTAATATTGCACCAAGTAAAAAAGACATGGAATAATTTATATTGAATATATAATGTGCAGATAAGCTAACTCCAATGAAAGTAATAATTCCTCCTATAGAAATAAATTTAATTACATTTTTTCGTTGTTCAGATATTTTATTGAAATTTAATGTTAGGCTACCCTCAAATAAAATAATTGCGACTGAAAGAGAAATTGTTGGAAATAATAAGTCACCTAGTAATTTATCTGGCACTAAAAAACCTGTTACAGGTCCAAGAATGATACCGCTTATTAATAAAAATAATATAGAAGGGATTCTTAGGTACCAAGCTATTCCCTGGCATAACATGGATACAACGCAAATTACAACAATTGATAAAGTTATGAAATTATCCATTATAGATTTATAAAAAATAAATTAAGTAAGATTATTATAGACTGTGTGAAGTATAAATAGTAGGTGCCCTGATGACCTAAATGTGATTGACATTTATTAAACTTAATCTATCATTGAATTCTAACTTACATTTTCCCAGGGTAGTAATTTATGAAAAGATCAGCTTTGATTTTAGTTATAATTTTAACTAACTCGAGCTTTTCAGCAGACACTTTTTATGATCTCAAAAGTAATGAGGAAAGCTCTGTAAGAATTTCTAATAAAGTATCCAATGGCTTTTATACTGTTTTACCAATGGCAGAGTTTTCAAATGGTATAACTTTAGAGTCTTTTAGTTTTAAGGATTATCTTAATCAAACCCAAAATTTTTTTAATTTTTCTAAACAATTCGATTTTAGTAATAATATAAGCTTAGAATTATCATATATATTAGATACAAATAGAGTACTATATGGAAATAAATTATCTTTAAATGATTTATCAGGTTTAAATTTATCTCTTGATTATGCTTTCAACAGCAATCTTTCTGATTTTAGAAGATATATTGGAATTGATGCTGGAATAGCTCCTGCAATTCATATAGGAGGCGAATATTATTTCAACAACAATTCTTATGTAAAAGCTGACTTGGCAGTCCATGCTTTGGTATATCCCTCAACAATAACAATAGAAAAAAAAGTCGTTCCTGTTGCTTCTTTATCCTATGGTGTTAAGTTTTAGTATTTTGTTGATTTGATAATTATTATATTAAAAATTATTTGATATGAGGTAAATAATAATGAAGAAATTTATCTATGTAACAGCTCTTTTTATTTTCCTGTTAGGTAATATTAGCTATGGACTTACATCTTCATCTTCTAGAGAAATTGATTTTTCACCTTATTTTAAAACAAACTCAGAATTAAATAATAAATTAAAATCATCCCTTGGATTTTATTGGGAAGCTTCAAGTGTTTCGCCATTTCTTAATGCATCATATGAGCATGATTTTAATGAAAGTTTAAGTCTTGAATTGGGTGTTAATTATACCATTATTCAGGCTTTAATGAGTATGATGGGGGGCTCTGGAGGAATTTTTCTAGCTTTCGTAACTGGAAGTTTTATTTCTGTTGACTATGCATTTTCAGATAACTATAAAAAATTTAGACCTTATATAGGAACTCATTTAAATGTTTTTTTCCCTGGAATACATACTGGATTTGATACTTATTTGAATGATAATAAATATATTAACGTTAATTTAGCTATTAATAGAAATATTCTTAATACTTTTACAAAGCAAAAAGTAATGCCTGTTTTATCTGTCTCATATGGAATAAAATTTTAAAAATTTCTTGAGTTTTCTAATACACCCCATATATTGCTAATTATTATTACACAATAGTTTTATATGGGGTTTTAAATGAGTAAAGAAAAGAAAGATATTCCTGTAGAAGAAGAGATTGAAACAAAAGATAATCTAGAAAAAGTGAATACTGATTCAGATAATATTTCTGATATAAATACTGATGAAAATCTTGAACAAGAATCACAAGAAGATGCTGAAAGCTTAACTTTAGATGCTTTAAAACGCCAACTTGAGCATTTAAAACAAAAAGCTGATTCAAATTATGATTTAGCATTAAGAGCAAAGGCTGAGCTTGATAACGTAAGACGTAGATCTGAAAAAGAAGTAGCAACAGCTCATAAGTATGCTTTAGAAAAATTTATCCCTAAATTATTACCTATTTTAGACAGTCTTGATCAAGGTATGCTTGCGGCTAATTCAGATGGTAAAAAAATTGACTCTGTAGATGCAGCTTTAGCAATGGTGAACTCTGTTAAAGAGGGAATGCAGCTTACTTTAAAAATGTTTGAAGATACTTTCCAGAAATTTGGTGTTGAAGTTCAAGATCCTATTGATCAAAAGTTTGATCCTCATTTACATCAAGCTGTAATGATGCAACCTGATGACACAAAAGAGCCAGGGACTATTATTAAAGTTCTTCAGAAAGGCTATATCCTTAATGAAAGAGTAATTAGACCAGCAATGGTAATAGTTGTACAAGAAAAATAATTGGAAAATATAGCTTGAAATTCAAAAAACAAGCTATATATAGGTATTTAAGTAAGAATTTTTAATAAATAAAATTTCAAAAATTATTGTAACCAGTTGATATTCGGAGAAAAATTAATTATGGGTAAAGTTATAGGTATTGATTTAGGAACAACTAATTCATGCGTAGCAATAATGGATGGCGGTAAACCAGTTGTTATTACTAACAGCGAAGGCGATAGAACAACTCCTTCTATTGTTGCTTATACAGATGGTGGTGTTAAGGTTGGTAAAGTTGCTAAAAACCAAGCCGTGACAAATCCTAAAAACACTATTTTTGCTGTTAAAAGGCTAATTGGTAGAGAGTTTAATGATTCTATCGTTCAAAAAGACATTAAAATGGTTCCTTATAAAATCGTTAAAGCTGATAATAACAATGATGCTTGGGTTGAAGTTAACGGTGAAAAATTAGCTCCACCAAGAGTATCAGCTGAAGTTTTAATGAAAATGAAAAAAACTGCTGAAGATTATTTAGGTGAGAAAGTAACAGAAGCTGTAATTACAGTTCCTGCATACTTTAATGATTCTCAAAGACAAGCGACAAAAGATGCTGGTAAAATTGCAGGTCTTGAAGTTAAAAGAATTATCAATGAGCCAACTGCTGCTGCTTTAGCATATGGAATGGATAAAAAACGTGGTGATTCTAAAATTGCTGTATTTGACTTAGGTGGTGGTACATTTGATATTTCTGTTATTGAAATCGCTGAAGTTGATGGTGAGCATCAATTTGAAGTATTAGCTACAAATGGTGATACTTTTTTAGGTGGTGAAGATTTCGACCTTAAATTAATAGATTATTTATGCTCTGAATTCAAAAAAGAAAGTGGTGTTGATTTACATAATGATTCTCTTGCTCTACAAAGATTAAAAGAGTCTGCGGAAAGAGCTAAAATTGAATTATCAACTAGCCAAGAAGCTGAAATTAATCTTCCTTATATTACAGCTGATGCGTCTGGTCCTAAGCACTTAAATATGAAAATTACTCGTGCTAAATTTGAATCTTTAGTTGAAGATTTAGTTAAGAAAACTTTAGAGCCTTGTAAATTAGCTATTCAAGATGCAGGCCTTAGTGTATCTGATATTAATGATGTGATTTTAGTGGGCGGTCAAACAAGAATGCCTAAAGTACAAGAAGCTGTTAAAAATTTCTTTGGTAAAGAAGCTCGTCGTGATGTTAACCCTGACGAAGCTGTTGCTGTTGGTGCTGCGATTCAAGGTGCTGTTTTAACTGGTGATGTTAAAGACGTATTATTATTAGACGTAACTCCTTTATCGTTAGGTATTGAAACTCTCGGCGGTGTAATGACTAAGCTTATCGAGAAAAATACTACAATACCTACTAAAGCATCACAAACTTTTTCTACTGCTGATGATAACCAGTCTGCAGTTACAATTCATGTTTTACAAGGTGAGCGTGAAAGAGCGACTGCTAATAAATCTTTAGGTAGATTTGATTTAGCTGATATCCCTCCTGCTCCAAGAGGTATGCCGCAAATCGAAGTAACTTTTGATATTGATGCTAATGGTATTATGAATGTTTCTGCAAAAGATAAAGCA
>Ga0066641_10000522_pt1 | contig 17662 bp, 18 predicted proteins | sample CryGeyCG2114_065_FD_59509 | JGI IMG/M metagenome (GOLD analysis project Ga0066641, IMG submission 59509) | Groundwater microbial communities from aquifer - Crystal Geyser CG12_big_fil_rev_8/21/14_0.65 | ecosystem: Environmental > Aquatic > Deep subsurface > Groundwater | place: USA: Utah: Grand... | reverse complement strand
CGGGCATATGACACGAGAGGATGATTATATCATATCAAAGAACGCATACTGGGCGTTATTCCAGGGACCAGTATTCGTAGGGTCATTATTGGCTGCAGTTGTAACAAGAAACGGTTACATGACGATCGGAGCTTACACACTCGGATCATTCATTTCTTATTTCAACTGCAAGCACATCATCAATGACAGAGGACAGAGGGCATATAGATCATTGCAAAGAAACCTGACTGAATGGGATGATATGCGAAGAAGGTTCTTAGAAGATGCAAGACAGAAAGACGGATTGCCAGAAGGCATAGAAAGAAAGCTCCTTTCCTGTGGCGAGCATGCCGATTTCCTTTTTGAATACAAAAAGCTCCTTAATGAGAATGGACGGCCAAATTTCCTTCCTTCAAGAGACGAAGTGCTCAACTACGCAAAGGACATGCTCACTGAAGCAGTCAGGAAGAGAAGGATCCGCAGGCAGATAGAAGAGACAGATAACAATATCAAGAAAATCACCACGACAAAGATCCCAAGCAGTGGACGACGTGTCACAAAATAAATCTATCTACATACGCATTTTAAAAAAACAAAAAATCATTTCAATGCGGCGTCAAGTATCCTCTTGTATCTCTCGTCGTATTCCCGCGTTGTTATCGAGCCATCAGCGAGCTTGAACTTGAGCTCTTTTAGATTCAGACGGATATTTCTATAGATGTCGCCTTCAAGTTCATCGAGCCTGTCCTGGACGCCATGCATATCCACCTTCACCTTGCCAAACGCTGCCCTTATCTTCTTTTTCTCTCTACGAAAATCCATGGGACCTATCACCTCTTAGGAGTGCATGTTCTTATATAGCAATAACATAGACCCCCTATTTACTGCCTCATCACTACGGAAAGGGGGTTGCGATATAGTTGTCTTGCACTGTCTATATTGTATGGATTGCTTATTTGGTCTTGAGTCCTGGTATTTGCGTGCGGTTTGTCTCATTCTGTCTATGGTAGTAGCATTATCTATTTGGTCTTGAGTCCTTGGATGAATTGTTGTGATATCGCGGCTTTTTCTCACAACTAACTAATAACCAACAACCAATAACTAACCCAAAATATTTCAAGATTCATTGTTCATAGCCCACCCCTAAATAGACAACCAACATATCATAGACAACACATGAGAATCTATACGCATCACTTACTTCCTGAAGCGAAAGAAACAGAATAATAAAAAAGAAAAATCCCTGATCAATGGAACATCAGGAACAATGGCACGAAGACAAGCGACACTATGCTCATAAGCTTGATCAAGATGTTGAGCGATGGTCCGCTTGTGTCCTTGAATGGATCACCGACTGTGTCACCGACGACAGCTGCCTTGTGGCAAGCGCTTCCTTTGCCGCCGTAGTGTCCTTCTTCGATGTATTTCTTCGCGTTGTCCCACGCTCCCCCGGAATTTGCCATGGTGATAGCGAGCATGACTCCGGATATGAGCGATCCTGCGAGCAGTCCGCCAAGGGCCGCAGGGCCGAGGATGATCCCGACCGCGACAGGTGCGATGACAGCAAGAAGTCCAGGTGCGACCATCTCTTTGATTGCCCCTTTTGTACTGATGTCAACACATTTTGCGTAATCTGGTTTTCCTTTGCCAGTCATTATGCCTTTTATCGTCTTGAACTGTCTTCTGACTTCTTCTATCATGGCGAACGCTGCACGACCGACAGCCCTCATGGTCATGGAGCTGAAGACGAATGGCAGGATTCCGCCGATGAAAAGACCGACGATGACAAGCGGCTCAGTCAGACTGATGCTTGTAAGGCCTGCAGTTGTCGCATATGTTGAGAACAGTGCGAGCGCGGTCAGTGCTGCGCTTCCGATAGCGAATCCTTTCCCGATAGCAGCTGTTGTGTTTCCGACTGAATCAAGAGCATCTGTCCTTTTCCTGATGGCTGGCCCAAGCTTCGCCATCTCTGCGATCCCGCCTGCATTGTCAGCGACCGGGCCATATGCATCTACTGCGAGGCTGATCCCGAGTGTCGAGAGCATACCTACTGCTGAGATAGCGATACCGTATAGGCCTGCCATCTTATGCGATACAAAGATTGCAAGCGCTATCAAAAGCACTGGAAACGCTGTGCTTCCCATGCCGACAGCAAGACCTTCGATGATGGTCGTCGCGCTTCCTGTCTCAGTCGCTTCTGCTATCTTCTTTACTGGGTTATAATCACTGCTTGTGTAATATTCAGTGAGCTTTCCTATAGCGACACCAGTGACAAGGCCTGCTACAGTCGCGACAAAGACGCCTGTCGCGATATCAGGTATGAGCCATCGTGAAAGGAAATAACAACCGATGAGCACTACTCCACTTGCTACCATGAGTCCTCTATGCAACGCTGCGCCAAGGTGCTTCTCGCTCTTCGCTTTCACAAAGAAAGTGCCGAAGATGCTTGCGACTATGCCTAATGCCGCTAGCGCTAGCGGGAAGAACACTGCTGCTGATGTATTTATTATGACAGCGCCAATAGCCATAGCCGCGATTATCGATCCCACGTATGACTCGAAAAGATCAGCGCCCATGCCAGCGACGTCTCCTACATTGTCGCCGACATTGTCTGCGATGACTGCTGGGTTCCTTGGATCGTCTTCTGGGATCCCTGCTTCGACTTTTCCGACGAGGTCAGCTCCGACATCCGCTGCTTTTGTGTAGATGCCGCCACCCACTCTTGCGAAAAGAGCGATCGATGAAGCCCCAAAACCGAATCCGAAGATTATGTCTGGGCTCTTGAATATCATATATAATACTGATATCCCGATGACTCCGAAGCCGACCACAGTAAGTCCCATGACCGCGCCGGATGAGAACGCCACCCTTAACGCTTTGTTCAGAGAGCCTATCGCTGCCTGCGCTGTCCTTGCGTTTGCCATGGTCGCCACTTTCATGCCGATATAGCCAGCAAGAGCGCTCAGAAGAGCTCCACATACAAAGCAGATAGCTGTCCGCCAATTTATGAATATAGCAAGTATCGCGGCCACCACTACGACAAAGATCGACAGGACACGATATTCCCTGTTGAGGAACGCCATCGCCCCTTCCTGTATCGCAGCAGACAGTTCCTGCATGCGTTTGTTGCCTGGATCAGCTTTCTTCAGCTTGATCGCGAGTGCCCCGGCGAAAATCAGTGCCAGGATCCCAAATAATGGTATCGACCAAAACATTATATCATTCCCCCAAAATTATCATATGTTCTCTTATGATTGATGGTAATTATTTATAAAGATTACGGATTTGCAGAATTATGGTCTTTAGTGGTTGGTTCGTAGTTCTGTGTAACCACAAACCCATTTTTTTTGGCAGGTGCCCTGTTGGTGCCTAGTTTATTCGAGATTGGATTGCTCAACAAGACATGCTGGTGCTTTCTTGCACACATTGCGATTACTAATTGCATATTATGGGGATTAGTTGCGATTACTAATCGCAACCATTATAAACAAATAGCGTTTTTACCCATATATGCAAGACCTTATACATGAGATGAATCCTTGGTGGAATGAAAAAACTGGATCTCCAGGCATCAGCAGATCGAAGTATTTAGCTATCTTAGATAAGAATCATTCAAATAAAGATGTGCTGCTAATCACGGGTCTACGAAGAGTCGGAAAGAGCACATTGATGAAGCAATATATCGATCGGTTGATTAATGAAAAAAAGATAGATCCAAAGCACATCTGTTATCTATCACTTGATGCATATCAATTCAACGATTCTTCAATACAGGACCTTGTCAAGGAATTCAAGAAGATACATGGACTAAGGATTAATCAGAAAGTATATCTTTTCTTTGATGAAGTTACATCGAAGGAATCATTCAACCAAGAATTGAAGAACCTATATGATCTTGATAACTCAAAAATTTTTGCCAGTTCATCATCTGCCTCCCTACTGAAGGATAAAAAAGCCCATCTTACCGGCAGATCGAGGATAATAGAAATCAATCCATTGGATTTTTATGAGTTCATGGAATTCAAGGGCTATTCGCCAATCAAATCAGAAAAATATCTTTTTGAGAAATATTTCAAAGAATACATGGAAATCGGAGGTATGCCAGAATATGTCTTAACTGCTGATCCTTCATATATAACGGCCTTGGTGGATAACATAATCCATAAAGATATCGTCGCTGTGCATGGCATCCGAAACATAAGTGTCATCAAGGATCTGTTCAGGTTAATCTGTGAAAGAGTCGGAAAACCGCTGTCATATAACAAAATATCAAAGGTTCTTGGAATCAATAGGGATTCTGTGAAAAACTATCTGGATTATTTCTGTGATTGTCACATGTTCTACATAATCGAAAAAGATAGTCACAGTCTCAATGAACGAATTGCTGATAACAAAAAGATATATTGCGCGGATGTCGGAATCAGGAATGTGACTGTGGGGTTCAAGGATCTTGGTGCAGTCTATGAGAATATGGTCTATCTAGAGATAAAAAATAAATCACCACGTTACATCAAAGAATCAGGAATTGAATTGGATTTCAGATTTGATGATACTGTTATCGAGGCGAAATATAATTCTAAAATTAATGAAAAACAGGAAGCATTAATGCAAAAAATCAAAATAAAAAATAAGATTATTGCTAATGGTGTTGAATTCTTTTTGAAATAGAACATTGTTTGAATGGTTCTGCGTTTTTAGAAGGGATGGATTGAATTAATCTGAAGGCTCCTTTTGTAGAAACGCAATTTATCCTTTGCTTTCCACCGGCTGTAGAAATCTCAAGGAGGGGTGGCAATTTGCCCCCATCCTTCCTTGAAGCTTTCATCACGCCGTCTCATGTCTTTTAAATAACCAGATGGGTCTTTTGAATCAGTTAAAGCCCAAATAATATCAACAGCTACAAACCACCATCCATCATTGAACCATGTTCTTCGGATATTCTTACCTTCAAATACCACTAATGCTTTTTTATCTTCCATCAAGAACGAGCATTTATTTTCAATTTATATATTCTGCGTGAGTATGTTCAGTGGGATTATCTAAATGCGAATTTTTTCCGAAATATTTACGGATAAAACCCTTAAACCAATATCTTTGGTGTCGCATCCTGTTCTAGCGAACTGCTGATTCCTTTTCCGACATAGAAAGAGCTTTTTGATAGGACACCAGACAGCATCTCAAAGAATCCTTTTCTCTTTTCATATCTGACTGTCTCTGCTGTGATATTGTACTTGGTCTCCAAAAACTTTACCGCTTCTCTTTTTCCACCTAGCGTATCTACAAGGCCAATCTCTTTTGCTTTTGTTCCACTGAAGATCATTCCATTGGCATTCTCTTTTAGTTTTTCGATATCCAGATTTCTATTGTTGGCTACAGCTTCGATGAAATACCTATGCGTCTCATCAAGCATATCCTGAAAAAGCTTACGTTCTTCGTATGTGAGCTGCCTGTAAGGCGAACCCATATCTTTGTATTGACCTGCCACAAGTCGTTCATATGATACATTGTAGTCCTGCATAAGCCCAGAGAATTCAAGGTATGATGAAATGACTCCAATGCTTCCTGTCATGGATAGTGGGCTTGCTACAACTTGGTCTGTTGCTGACGCCACCCATAATGCTCCGCTTGTCCCTATCTCCCTTATCAATGCGACTGTCGTCTTGTTTGCCTCTTTTATCGCTCGCGCGATCTCCTCAGATGCCACAGCGCTTCCACCAGGAGAATTTATGTCGATGATGATCCCTTTCACATCTTCATTCTTGTCAGCTTCTTCTATCAGCTGGATCATATCATCAGAAGACACGCTTCCTTGATCAAATAGACTTCCGCCATCCACAGATATGACTCCATGGAGATCGATGATTGCTATGTTTCCTGCTGCAACGTCTCCCCACATGAAGCTGAAGGCATATGATATGACAAGCGAGAGCAGCCAAAGCCCAGCGACGATGAATATGAGTGTCTTCCATCTGTCTTCCATCTTACATCACCACATAATCCTGGACAGTCCTTGTCTTGCTCAATATCTCTGACAAACGCCTGCTGTCTTTTGTGAAGGCCATGGACAATGGATCAGCTATCCATAGCAATATGAATGGGAACACTGGTATCAAGAAGATGCTTCGTAATAGACATTGGTATAATCTTAGATCTTTTGTGTCTGATCTTACGCGCAATTGCAGAAGCATCTTTCCAAATGACTGTCCAAGCTTGAACTCTGTCAGCGCGAAATATAATATCATGATGGTCATGACTGTCAATATGATCGTGAACATCCGGCTTGCGACTCCGGGATTTGAGAGCACCATATCGCGTATCTTCGCATAGTCGCCTTGGAAGTTTCCGGCTATCAATCTGCTGAACGGCGATGCTATGACCAGATCCAATAACAGCATGTCGATGACAAATGCAAGCATCCGCTTGAATATGGATGCCGGCCCCTCTAATGTGCGCTTTTTTGGCATTGTCAATGTGTTGGTATTGATATTATATAATTGTTCTGTCGGCAGAGGCACCCTTCTGTTGTTTCTTGGATCGGACATCTCTGCCTCTTTATGGGATTGCATGGCAGAAACGCGCGCAGATCTCATTCCTTTGTGATCTCCCAGACACCGTCTTTGTCTGGTCCGATCCTCTTTATGCGACCTTCTTCTTTCAATTTTTTTAGATTCCATCCGACACTTCTTCTGCTGGGGCTTGTATTGTGTGGTTTTTGGGTTATCTCTGATCGCTTCAAGTATTTTCTCCACAGTTTTTTCATCTGTTCCATCTAATAAAATGATGGCGAATGAATTGTTGTACCTGAAAATAGGATCTGGAAGCCCAGCCAGCACTTCTATGCTTCTATCTTGCATTCGGTCGTTGAGTTTATGAGTTTCATATGTGATTTGACATCTGCGCTGAAATTCGAGATGAAGTTCTTCGAATCACTGATCAGCGGCAATATCTTATTTCTGTATCTGGATACAAACTTAAGCTCAACCACTATGTGCTTGTCATCAACACTTGCTGAGAAATCCGCATGATATATCTTTTTCAAGATGTATTTATCTGCGTCAAAAACCTTTGAGGCATCGAATATCCTAACCCCAGTTATGTAATCCTTGTCATCGATATCAGCGACAAAATTCCTGAATTTCAATGAGCGAGAATAGTTCCTATCTTTCATCCTTATGGTCAGTATATCATACTTGAAATCATACATGATCTCTCCTTTTCCTTTCAATGTCTTTGCCATTTTCTTGGTATCTCATGGTTGTTCATGAATGAGACGACCACAATCTTATCTTTTTCTACCGCAATTATGATCTCCACAATATATTTTTTTGTGCGGTAATGTATCGATAGTCGACCATTGGCTTGTCTGTATATCTTTCTTGGCTTCTGCCGATATATAAAACCAGTTAATTCTTCCTCTATAAATAGCTTTCTTTGCTGATGACATATGTGGTCCAATGCGTGTGCGCTCAATTCTAACCTCTTTGTCATCAAGTGGTGCTTTAGTTCCAGATAATCCAATTCTTCGATCGGGCGTGTAGTGAAATCATCTCTCATCTGTTTCTTTTATTGGATTTTCCTGGATGATTTATTAGTCTTGTCTCTGCATGTCCAGTGTGTCTTGTGGGTGTTGTTTCTCGGAAGTGTTTCGGGATTTGGTCTCTGTTCTTGTTTCAGAGGCACCCTTCTGTTGTTTCTTGGATTGTATTTTATTGGACATTTCCCATAAATATTATAAAACCGGACCTCTTTTCTGTGTTTTATGACAATACTAGTTACCGGCTGTGCCGGATTCATTGGGTCGCACGTGTGTGAGAGATTGCTCGCTCGTGGCGATAAGGTTATTGGTATAGATGATCTTAATGACTATTATGATCCTGATTTCAAGATCTCGAACATGAAGGGTTTTCAGGGAAATTCTGGGTTTACGTTTGTGAAAGGCGATATCCGGGATCTGGCATTGCTTAGAGATCTGTTCTCTTCGCATGATGTGAAGAAAGTGATACACCTTGCTGCCAGGGCGGGTGTCAGGCCGTCTCTTGCTGATCCTCTTTTGTATCAGGATGTCAATCTACGTGGGACATTGAACTTACTTGAATGTGCTCGCGAGTTCTCTGTTGATAATTTCGTTTTCGCATCTTCCTCTTCTGTATATGGGCGTCGTGATGTGTCAAAAGCATCTGAAGATGAGAAGGTCGATAAGCAATTGTCTCCTTATGCTGCGATGAAGAAGGCTGGAGAGGTCCTTTGCTATACTTATCATCATCTTTATTCTTTGGATGTGACTTGTCTTAGGTTCTTCACAGTCTATGGGCCGCGTGGTCGTCCTGACATGGCGCCGTATCTGTTCACGAAGGCGATCTCCGATGGTACTGTGATCACTAGGTTTGGCGATGGGACATCTCGCCGGGACTATACGTTTGTCTCTGATATCGTGTCTGGTGTTGTCGCTGCTGTCGATAGGAAGCTTGGATATGAGATAATCAATCTTGGCAATTCTGATACTGTGCAGTTGAATGATTTCATCTCTGTCATTGAAAAGCTGGTTGGGAAGAAGGCTAAAATAATTGAAAAGCCGATGCCTGCAGGCGATGTCGATGTGACATATGCTGATATTTCTAAGGCTAAGAAATTGCTTGGGTATAATCCCTCGACTTCTGTCGCTGACGGGATGCGGGAGTTCTATGAGTGGTATAAGAAAGAGCGGGCCTAAGTGGGCTTTTAGCAGAGGCGTCCTTCTTTTGTTTGCAGTGTTTCTTCTGATTGGACATCTGCTACAGTTATTCTGGATTTGCCGACAGAAGCGCGGGCCGATGGATTAATCTTCAAACCAGGCCTTTCAATCTCTGGCTGAACTTCTCCGCTCTTTCCAAAGAAGTCCTGGCCTTGTTCAGCATTGCAAGCTCACCAGTCTCGTAAGTGAGCCTGCCTCTTTTATTTTTTTCAAAGAAATAATCATGGACGAGTTCATCAGCGGTCTCTTTTCCAAGGATCTCTGCGGATTCTTCCTTTGCTTCGATGAAATCTTCTATCAGTTGCCTTTCAAATTTACCCGTCATGTAGAAAAAATGCACAATTGCATCGAATGCCAATGAATGGATTGAAAGATCTCTGCGCAATCTTATACCAGAATTCTCTAATAATGCCCTCGCCATGTAAAACATAGAGTAATAGCTTGCGTTTATAGCCCACAGGAATCCATTGAAACCTAAGAAGCCTGTCGTTTCCTGCAGCTCTTTGCTTGTTGATATCAAAAGCAGCAACTGGGCCGACTCAAGTGAATTTTTTGAGTTGCACAAGAAGAAATCTGTGTCATCTTTGCTCTGTCTTGTCTTTATGGTGCCTTCTTTTAGATAAAGCCCCACTCTTTGTTCTATCTCCTTGATCTTTTTATTGTCTAGCATCTTTCAGCAGCCTGTAGAATTCTTCTGCACCATGTAGGATGATGTGCTTGTTCAGTGATTCGTTCAGGATATTCTTCTGGCTTCTCTTCGCTGCCATCTCATATATGCTGTCTACTGCGACCACATTGATATCGAATTTTCCGCCGCAGTTATGAGCCATCTGTCCAAGGGCCTTTTCTCTTTTTCTGACTTTTTCATCATCTTCAAAGATGAAGAGGATATCGTAATCCCTGGGATTGGATTTATTTACAGTAGAGCCAAAAAGTATCATAATGAAGTATTCATGCTTTAGTTTTGATCTGACCTCCTCTCTGAACTCAGTGATCGCTTTGTGTGTGTTCAAGCATTCCTCTCTCCTGAGATACTCTATATAAGCGAGCACCTCATGATTATGGAAATAATCGATGGTCAGATGATTCTCTTTGGTGAGTCTTATTAGTCTATGTTCTTTAAGCAATGCGGTTGTCGATCTATGAACTAGCGAGACATTCATATCGAGCGTTTTGGCTATGCCGTTTATCGTGAATTGCCTGCCGATATTTGCGGTGAAATATTTCATGAGTCTTGCCTGATTTTTTGTCAGTTGTATGCCATTTACCATTGTATGAATAATCATTTACTATTTAGTATATAAGCTTTCCTGGTTTTAGTTAGATCCTTGTGCTTATAGTTTCTATCTGGCCATGTCCAGTGTGTCTTATGGATGGGATTTTGCGTAGAAGTTTCGGGATTTTGTTTTTTTTCTTTAGGCAGAGGCGTCCTTCTTCTGTTTTACTTGTTTCTTCTGATTGGACATCTGTTGCTGTTATTTGGGGATCTGTTGACAGAAGCGCGGCCGATTCTTAATCCTCGATGATCTCCCTGCTCTTGTCTAGCACCACCTTCGCTGCAAGAAGAAGCCTTTCATATATGCTGTCTTCAATAGTCAATGAGACTCCATATTGTCCAGATTCTCTTAGTTCAATGATTGTTGGATCTTCATGTATTGATTCATGATCCAGAAGGTGTACAGATTTGATCAATTCTATATCTAAGTCGATATCTTTGTTTTCAATCATTTGGTAGATCAACGCGAAAGTACATTCCTGATTCCTGCCCTCATACCCTTTGCTTGTTATGATCGCAAGCAAAGAATGGTAAATTGAGTAAAATGCGGCTGAAGCAGACCAATCTGAGTAGCCAATTCTCTTAAAATCCTTTATTGCATTGAGATTATGTTCAGATTTCCTGATATGCATCGATGCAAGATCTTTGTCTTGGTCTATCTTTTTTAATCCGCGATGAGTCCCTTTCTCTTCGATCTCTTTCTCCGCTTTTTTAAGGCACCATTTCACTTTGTTATCAGCGTGAGTGATTCTTTATCACCTCGATGTATTTTTCATATCCAAACATCACGATTCCGGTTTTTATCGCTTCTAGCAATACTTTGTCGCCTTTCTTTAGGTTATTGTCGATATCCTGCAATGTCTGCCTGATTGGATGTATCCTTTTCACATTGATTTCGTTTCTTTCCTTCAGCATTTCGTTTATCTTTCTGTTGTCTTTTGCATCATAGACTAGTACCATATCTACATCATTGTATCTCTCGCTTCTTGTGACTGATCCAAACAATATGCCTATTGTGGCTGTTTCTCCGAAGCATCTTAGCTCTGTTATCCATCTTTTGATCCTTGGGACCGATTCTTCTGCTTCTTTTTGCAGTATGAATCTTGCGAAGTCTTTTGCGTAGTTGCTCTTTAGATAGACACTGTAGTATGTGGATTTGCCTATCAATTCTGGTTTGAGTATGCCCTGATTGTGTAATCTTTTCAGCATCTTTAGGGTGCCCATGGGCGTCATCCCAAGCTCTTTGCTTAAGTTGTTTGCGTTGTACCTTGTTTTCAGATCCTTTAAGATTCTTAATGTTGCTTTTATTTCACTTGATGTTATATCTTTCATTTAAACTCACAGTTTATGTATATAAACTACGAGTTTATATGGTTTTTGGTTGCTATCTCAACAGAAATCCTTCTTGCTATAATAACTCTATCTGGCCATGTCCAGTGTGTCTTATGGATGGGTTTATTCGTAGGATTTTCAGGGTTTGGTATTTATTCTTTTAGCAGAGGCGCCCTTCTTCTGTTTGCAGTGTTTCTTCTGATTGGACATTTGTGGCTGTTATTTGGGGATCTGTTGACAGAAGCGCGGGTGATGTTTTTCTACACGTAAAGTTTATATACTAAAAAGTATTCAATTGAATATTAAAGTGTTAACAAAGACACAAGCACGGATAATGCAATTGTTTGTTTCCAGAATTACTAAACGATTTAGTCTCCGGGCCGTCGGAAAGGAGTTAGGCATGCATCAGGCATTGGCTTATCGGGCTTGCAGGCAGCTGATTGAGGATGGTTTGATAATCAAAGATGATGATAAATATGTTTTGAATTATAAAGAGAACCACCAGGAACTGGCTTATATTGAATCTCTCAGGGCAAAGGAAGTGATGGGGGGAAAAGGAACACTTTTTCTTCTCGCAGAAGACATAATAAAGAGATTTCCGTTCGGTTATTTCTCTTTGATCATCTTTGGATCTACCGTGACCAGCAAGAGACCAAGGGATCTGGATCTGATGGTGATAATTGAGAAGACAGAAGAGATAGAATCTGCAGAAAAAGCGTTGTACAATATCACACGAAATTACACTGTCGATGTGCATTCTCTGGTGCTTTCTTTTGAAAGCGTATATGAGATGCTTTCTGCAAGGGATGAGGCGAATGTCATGACTGAGGTTCTTGATAAGCATATCATTCTTTATGGGGGCGAGCTATTCTATCGCTTACTGACAAAAGGAAGAAGATGATATGATTTTGTGATTGGGTTTTTGCGTAGAAGTTTCGGTGTTTGGTATTTTTTCTTTAGGCAGGGGCGCCCTTCTTCTGTTTTTTTTAGTTTGTGTTCTATTGGACATTGAGTTTCCAGGAAGCTCTCAGAACTGTAAACTCTTGACTCAAAACTGTCTTAATCATGCTTTTGGATCCATCTTGAATATGAGAATTATAGGTTGATATATCTGCCAGTCGTCTTTTGGATCTTTTAGTGCGAATTCTATGTAATCTCTTATTGATGATGCTTTTCTGAAACCTTCTTTGTCTAAGACATTGTAGATTTTCTTGTCGGCTGGGACGTATATCGGATTCCCCTTTCCAGGGATTATCTTGTATGGTTCAAGCCCTGCGTCTTTTAGAAATTGCACTTGATCTTTTCTTGGCGGATTTGTCCATGCTGGCTGTGTCGCGTAGACGACGTGGACAATAATGTAGTTGTTGGCGGCGATATATTTATCATATTTGAATCCTTTTTTATAGATTGTTTGCGCATCTTCACGGAAATCCATTTGAAGATAGGCTGTCTTATTCTCATGTTCTTTATCCAGGCCATCTTTTGGTATTGTGCAGTGCATGGTTGCTTTTGGAAGATATAGGTTCCCCCCGTCTTTCAAAGATTTCAGGCCAGAGTAATAAAGTATGGCTTGTGTCGAACCAGTATAGATGATTGAATCTTGTTCGGCGTTTTTTGAAAGCCATTCTCCGGCTTCTTTGAAACCACTATATTGTGCATCAAGGTAAGAATGCAGTTTTGTGGTCTGCATGGTTTGAAATGCAAATAATGAAATAAGTATTATGGCTGCTGGCCATTTCAATTTTTTAAGGAGGGGAAATAGTTTGACTGAATCATATACTATGAGAATCAGTAATAGAATTATTGTGGGAAGCATCGGCAAGAAGAATCTGGGCCTTTCTGGTCGGCCAAAAAATACGCGAAATATGAAAATGCTGGATATCCAGACCAAAAGAAAGGTATAGTGTCCGTATCGATTTGTCTTTCTCATCAGATATACAATATATGTGAAAAAAATAACAAAAATCGCAACGATCAGGATGTCATTTTTGATTGGGTTGTATGATAGCAAGAGATCTATAGGAGTATTTATGTTAAGCATGAAATAGTGCTTGAAAATCCTTGGTGTCAGGAACCCAAGATACTTGAATATCAGATCTTTTGTCAGTAAGAACGTTATAGTGCATATAGCCAGCAAAGAGATTATCATTGCTGGCCAATGTTTTTTCTTCATCTTTTTCAGTGATATCAGGATTCCAGTCAATAGGACCGGGACAAGTAGGATTCCGACGTATTTTGTCAGAAGCCCGCCAATCACCGCGAGTGATGCGATCATTATGTCTTTTGTGCTTTTAGTTTGATGATACCTCACTGTGAAATAAGCTGTGAGTATGAAGAAAAATATTAACGGGACATCCAGCATGTTCTTGTTTGAGTAGACTGAATACCATGTATTGAATAGAAGAATTGATGATGCTATGAATCCTAACCATGGCTTGAAGATTTTCTCTCTCTTGTCCAGGATTGATTGTTCTACTAGTGACCACATCAAAAAGATCCCTCCGATCCCAAAAGCGAGAACAACGATGCGGAATGCGAGAAGTGTTCCAAAGATTGGACTAAAGAGGGCGGCGAGACTGATCACCAATGGTGGTTTCTCGTTCCATGCAGTCTCTGTGAATAAAAGGGATGGCTCTTCTGCTATCCTTTCGCTAAGCATGAGATACTTGCTTTCATCTGATGAGATCGCTTCGCTTCGAAGCTGATATGGAAAGAACAGGATGACCATGACTGCCAGTATGATTGGTCCATAGAATGAAATAAAACATTTCTTTTTCATCATTTTCAAAGATACCGCGTCTTTATTTATATATTTGCATCGGTTGTTGTGATTTGGCTTGGCTCAGCATCAGTAACATTTATAACCCCTTTATCTATGCTCTGCTTTGAACTGCTCAAGATACTGTTTTGAGGTAAATGCATGAACCGAAATGAGGTCTATCTGCTTTTGCTGTTGATTCTATTAAATATAGCTATCAGGCTTCCGATAACTTCGCATGGAGTGGGCCAGGATTCATTCTTTATCCATACTCTTGGAGAGAGTATCCAGATTCATGGCAATGCCCCTTGGGCCCTGCATCCACTCTCTTTTTTTGGATGGTATCCGCATTCTTATCCTTCTGCTATTCCATATAATCTTGCTGCTATGCAGGGTATTTTAGGCATAGACATGGAGTGGGTGGTATATCTTTTGTCGTTGTTCTACGCAATCCTTGGGATGATTGGGATGTATATGCTGGCTTCAGAGTTCACAAAGAAGACAGATCTTAGATTCCTCGCTGTATTTCTATTCAGCCTGTCGCCGCTTGCATTGAAATTCACGCACTGGACTATCTCTGCCCGCGGACCGTTCCTGATGCTGTCGCCTTTTCTTGTATGGTCACTTCTGCGCATTAGAACGGACAGGAAGTATATTGCGATATTTGCCTTCTTGACATTATTCCTGGCTGCGATACATAGAATGTTTGTCCTTGTAGTTCCGTTGATTGTTGCTTATTTGTTGGCAAGTTTTACATTCGGCAGACCATGGTTGAAACACCTATTGAGAAAAAAGATCGCTTTGATCTGTCTCTCATTGATATTGCTTCTCCCACAGTTCTTTGTCTTCAGATACAATTGGATATATCGGTATATCCTGACTTATTGGGAATATCAGAGCACTTGGTTTGGAAACATATTCGCTTTTGGCTCGATCACTTTTGCTAGGCTTGGATTCATTGTGCTGTTTGCGATTCTTGGATTTCTTGTGTTGGTCTTTTCTCGCAAGCCACATTCTTTTGGACAGGTGTTCTTGATCTTGCTGACCTTTGTCTTCTTGCCATGGTTCTCTTACACATTGTATTTCTACCAGATGCTCCTTTCAGTCTTCTGTGTGATTTGTATATATTTCTTCATGGCTCTTGATAAACTAAAACATCATTATATAAAATTCCTGGTCTTGGCTCTGCTGGTGCTTAGCCTTGGGTTCTCAATGTTCACCCTAGACCATCGCTATTCTTCTGAAGTGGGTTCGAATTACCTTTCCGCCCACACATTCTCTGCTTCTGATTATCTGAATCGGCTCGATGCATCTAAGGTCGCTCTTGAAGGCATCGAGAAGAACAGATTGACTTCTGTGGTCCATGATTTAGATGTGGGTATGATAAAGCAGGCGGAATCATATGAAAAACAGAACCAACCAGATCTTCGCCTGAGAGCTTTGCCGACCAGCCTTGGTGAGCTATATATTTTCTTGAAGATGCCATTCGATTATGTCGAGAGAGTTGATTCTAATGACGTTACTGCTTCATTTCTGATGGTCGGCAACAGCAAGAATAAGAGACATGATGTCACTTCGATGATATATGATAATGGCATGGAATCAGTGCATTCGCTTGATTAGCGCACTTTAGAAGGGACGCTGAAAACACTGCAAAATTGTCGCAATTAATGTCGACACTGTGTTTTGAGCGAAGCAAAAGGTACGATATTTCACTGAAGTCAGTCTATTTTTTCAGTAATCCACTTATACACTTCATCCTTTAAGCTAGATGCGGTCATTGGATACGATAATTCAAGCAGCCAAATCATATCATCGACAGAACTTTGATTATATGCTGTTTCATTTTCTGTAACATAATTCACAGGAAAGATGAGGTCATCATATACAGCCATACGATCATATATGCCTAACGTATATTCAGTCCCGTTATATATAGCAACAGCAGCATCTTCATATATTATATGGTTTGTAAGTGCTTGATTCATCCCAGCTTCTATGGCTGCATCTCCTTCTGTTTCATTGGCATATTCCAATTCACAGAAGTAGCAATTCGACCAAAATGAGTTATCTAGTTTAGCACAGATAGCATGTCCTAGACAACTGTCATTTGTAACATATGTTTGACCAGAGGATATTTTTGTCCTATTAGCATACCAACCTTCAACATCCTGTCCTGTGCTTGATATGACAGAGAGATTGATTTGTTGAGTAACATTTGTTAAACCTTGCTGCACATAGCATTTAGCCATCTCTTCTTTAATCTCGGAAGCTGAAAGCGGAATGTTCAATAATTTAAAGCAGTCCAATGAAAAATTACCATTGTCTCCAAATCCAGAATGCCTGTCAGCAATCATAGAAGTACCATCATGGTTTGAGTAGTCAAATGTCTCAGTTGCATTTAGAACTAAATCACCATCAAGATAAATCATTAAATGGGTGATATTCTGGATTACTGCAAGGTGTCTCCAAGTAGTGAAATTATCATATACCTGGTTTACAGAATATGATCCATCATCAAAAACCACACCAAAATATGAATCATTAATTACCATCCTTATATCATCACTGCCAGAATGAAACGATGAAAAAAAGTATCTATAATTACTATTGGTGTGCGATTTGACTAGAGTTGACAATGTAAATCCCGTCCCCTTAGCCAAGTCAATATCAAAAGTCCCGATTTTACTTGTACTCGTGCCATCGAAATCAAGTACAGTGCTATTTATAACAGTATCATAAATAACATCATATGATGCTTGATCATTGAGTTCTCTCGAAAACAAGCTTTCATCTAATGCGGTTCCCTGCTCAACCGAGATTGTTAGTAAGGTACTAAGGTCTTCATCATTATGCTCATAGATATAGATATAATCAAAACTTGCTTCCGCAGTTGCATCATACAACTGCAAAAGTGATTCGCCACCGTATGTGCAGGATGTTACATTTGATGTGATCACAAGATCATGTGAATTATCATACACCCATGCATAAATATCATCTACGTCTTTTACAAACCGAACAACATAATCAGAGTTTTCATTGAAATTGTAGCCAGTTTGCTCATAATATAATGTATCACCCATATCTCTACATATAAGATTCATATAATCATGATCGAAGTCAAGTGAAATATAAGAGGAATTTGGATTTGATGTCGAATTGTCTGCCATTCTAAAATAGAAGTTTATTGCATTTGAACCTGTCCCACCCGAATCTTTGCTTTTTACTTTGTATTCCACAGAAACATTTTGACTGAAATTAATTGGTAGGAAATTTGCGTTAGCTGTGCTTGTGGTGGATTCAAATCTTCCGCTCGCATATACATAGTTTCCGGTCATTTCCCAGTCGCTTTCATGATATGTTAAATTAGATCCATCATCAACATGGCAAATGTTGTCAATACAAATTCTTACGTTTCCTTCGGCGTTTGTCAGTGCAAATACTGAAGAAGTTAGCATAAAAAGCATTATTCCAAATATGGCTTTTCTCATGAAATCTACCCTTTTTTTATTTTTGGTTTTGCTTGGCTAATGTGAAACCCTCTTCTAGAATACAATAAAAAATATAAGCATCTCTCGACGGT
>Ga0066641_10000504_pt1 | contig 17825 bp, 15 predicted proteins | sample CryGeyCG2114_065_FD_59509 | JGI IMG/M metagenome (GOLD analysis project Ga0066641, IMG submission 59509) | Groundwater microbial communities from aquifer - Crystal Geyser CG12_big_fil_rev_8/21/14_0.65 | ecosystem: Environmental > Aquatic > Deep subsurface > Groundwater | place: USA: Utah: Grand... | reverse complement strand
ATGGATTATGAGACATTTGGCGAACATCAATGGGAAGACACAGGCATATTCGATTTCATGCGCGCGATGCCAAGGAAGATTCTTGAGCATCCAGACAATGATTTCAAGACGCCAAGCGAAGTCATCGACTGTTATGAACCGATGGACACTCTTGATATCCATAATATAATATCATGGGCGGATCTTGAACGTGATCTCTCAGCATGGCTTGGGAACAAGATGCAACATGAATCTATCCATGAGCTGTATGCGATCGAAGAGGCTGTCAAGAAGACAAATGACAAAAATATCATCGAAGACTGGAGAAAACTGACCACTAGCGATCATTTCTATTATATGTGCACAAAGTATTTCTCAGATGGCGACGTACACAAGTATTTCAACCCATACGACAGCCCGTATGATGCTTTCATCGCGTTCATGAACGCGATGACTGATCTAGTGCAGCGAGTCAAGAAAGTGAGCGGGAAGCTTGATCCAAAAGAAGTTAAGATACTTGGAAAATAGAATTGTTTTATTATGATTTGTCTATGAATATTATTTTTCTTGCCAGAGCACAAATGTTACGCAGCGTGCAATCCCAAAAGAGAAAGCATAAAAAACAAGTATTGCAGCAACAAAACATTAAAAAACAGTCAGAATTATTATAGATTGAAAATCAATAAAAAATACACATTTTAATTATTTGATGCATACATCCACTGTGATTTTTATTCATAGCTATAAAATCCAGATCTGCTTTTCCGACCTAATTTTCCGTCTGCAACCATTTGTTCAAGCAATCTACATGGTTTGTATTTATCATCGCCAAAAGCTTTATGTAACGCTTTCATTATCTCAAGGCAGACATCAAGTCCGATCAGATCAGCGAGCGCAAGCGGGCCGATCTGATTGTTCGCACCATTTATCATCACTTTATCTATGTCTTCGACAGACGCAGTGCCTTCTTCAAATATGCATATCGCCTCATTGATCATCGGAATAAGTATCCTGTTCAATACAAATCCCGGGCGATCTTTCACGATCGCTGAGACTTTTCCAAGATTATTCACATGTTCAAGAACCTGCCCATATACTTCTTCGCTTGTCTTTTCTCCTCTGATGATTTCGACAAGATTAATCACAGGCGCAGGATTCATGAAATGCATGCCAATCACCCTTTTTTGGGCATTGACACTTTCAGTTATCCTCGCTATTGACAATGAAGATGTATTTGAGGCAAGGATCACATCTGTCGGAAATGTGCTATCGAGCTTGTTGAAAACCATCTGTTTCGTATTAAGGTCTTCAGGAACCGCTTCGATGACAAGTTTTGCTTCTTTACAGCTTTCAAAATCATGCACAGCGTGGACAGAAGCAGAGATGCTATCTAAATCCAACCTGGTGATCCTGCCTTTTTGGACTTCCTCATCGAGTGAATCAAGTATTCTTTGCACCCCTTTCCTTGCAAGCTCGATATTCAGATCCAACAAAAAGACTTTGTACCCACTTTGGGCAAACGCTTGTGCGATACCAGAACCCATCGTTCCTGCGCCCACTATACAGACAGCATCCATTTATAACACCCCTTCTATATGCTTTTTTGACAGTAAATTTATGGATCGTCCTATTCAGATCCTTGATGAAAGATATCACTATGATCGTAATCTTTTCAAAAATTCGGCTCCCGTTTATCAAAAAAAGCGCGTATGCCTTCTTTTGGCTCTCCAGAAGCAAAACATCTTGAGAAGAGGCCACGCTCTTGTTTTACGTCTTCTTCGATATCTCTAAGATCGAACTTGGTGTTCTCTTTTGAAAACGAGATCCCAGATGGCGCATTCCTAGCTATATTCAGAGCGAAATCTATCGTTTTTTGATACAATTCTTCTGGAGTCACCAAAAAATCTATCAGATTGATTTGCAATGCTTCTTCAGCAGACAAAGACCTTCCAGAATATAGCAATTCCCTAGCTCTTGATATGCCTACAAGCCTGGGCAGCAATACAGTCCCACCAAAACCAGGCATCAGACCAAGCTTTGTCTCAGGCTGTGAAAATTTTGTCCCACTCGCTGCGATCCTCAGATCACAAACCATAGAAAGCTCATTACCACTTCCTATCGCGAATCCATGCAAAGATGCTATAACTGGTTTCTTGCTTTTCAATATGCTAGAAAACACCCCCCAACCATGAAGGGCGAAACCTTTTGCGGTCTCTTCATTTAGTACCATAAGTTCATTTAAGTCGGCACCTGCACAGAATCCTCGTCCTTCCCCCATTATGATTATCACTTTGACATCAGATTGGGATTCAAGTATCTTTAGGGCCTCGCTGATATCTTCTAGCATCTGGCGGGATAACGCATTGAGCTTGCTTTGATTGTCCATGACCAATATCCCTATTGGTCCTACTGTCTTGATATTCACATATTCCATTCTAATCTCTTTTGAGGTAAATATTCCTATATATAAATAAATATATAAAGGTTCGCTGCTGATAATATCATTACTTGTTTTAGCAAAGCAAAAAGAGGTGCTTAAATTGAAAAATCATAAAAAATCCCTTAAATCAAAAGCGTTCATTCTTTGGTTCAATGAAGTTGGCATCGACGATGTCGGGCTCGTGGGCGGCAAGAATGCCTCTTTAGGTGAGATGTACCAGAATCTGACAAGCCAGGGTGTGAGAATACCAAATGGTTTTGCGATTACAAGCTATGCTTATCATCATTTCCTGGATTATGCGAAGATCAGACCAAAGATGCAGGCGATGTTCAAGAATCTTGATACCAAGAACATGAAGAATCTCGCAAAACATGGGCAGACGGCAAGACACATGATCCTGAATGCTGATTTTCCTCTTGAGCTTAAGAAAGCCATCATCGAATCATACAAGAAACTATGCAAGCAATATGGCAAGAACACAGATGTCGCTGTCAGAAGCTCTGCGACAGCAGAGGATCTACCGGATGCATCATTCGCTGGCCAGCAGGAATCGTATCTGAACATACATGGAGAATATGAGCTTCTCCATGCCTGCAAGAAATGCTTCGCCTCACTTTTCACGAACCGCGCGATTTCATATAGAGAAGACAAGAACTTCGATCATTTCTCGATCGGGCTCTCGATTGCGGTCCAGAAAATGGTAAGGTCAGACAAGGCATCGAGTGGGGTCATGTTCTCGATTGACACTGAATCCGGATTTAAGGATGTCGTCTTCATAAATGCAGCTTATGGTCTTGGAGAGAATGTGGTACAAGGTGCGGTGAATCCTGATGAATATTATGTCTTTAAGCCTACTCTCGAAGAAGGTAAAAAAGCGATAATCTCAAAAAAAGTAGGTTCGAAAGATATCAAGATGATCTATAGCCATGACGGCAGATCAAGCACAAAGAATGTGAATGTGACCGATAAAGACAGAAGAAAATTTGCTATCAGTGACGGCGACATAATCACTCTTGGAAAATGGGCATGCATAATCGAACAGCATTACAGCAAGAAAGCTGGATTCCTTAAACCGATGGATATGGAATGGGCCAAGGACGGTGTCAGCGGCCAGCTTTTTATTGTGCAGGCAAGACCAGAGACAGTCCATTCACAGAAAGATAAATCGATACTCGAAAATTATTCATTGAAGGAACGAGGCAAGGTCATCGCTATCGGAAAAAGTGTCGGTGAGAAGATCGGCAGCGGCAAAGCACATGTCATACGGGATATTCATAATATCCACCTCTTCAAACCTGGAGAAGTGCTTATCACAGACATGACTGATCCAGACTGGGAACCTATAATGAAGATAGCAGGTGCGATAGTCACGAACAGAGGAGGTAGGACATGTCATGCGGCGATTATCTCAAGAGAGCTTGGCATCCCTTGTGTCGTCGGATGCGGTGACGCGACTGAGAAAATAAAATCAAGCAAGAATGTGACAGTCTGCTGCGCTGAAGGGCAAGAAGGGAAGATCTATGAAGGGCTCTTGAAATATGACTTGAAAAAGACCAATATCGAGAAGATGGAAAGGCCAAAGACAAAGATCATGATGAATCTTGGTGATCCAGATCAGGCTTTTGAGCAGAGCTACATCCCTAATGATGGTGTCGGGCTCGCAAGAGAAGAATTCATCATCAATTCATTCATCAAGATACATCCTTTGGCACTTATACATTTCAATAAGGTAAAAGACAAAGATGTCAGGGATAAAATAGATGAATTGACTTTCGGATACAAAGACAAGAGCCAGTTCTTTGTCGATCAATTGGCATATGGTATCGCGAAGATAGCGGCTGCGTTCTATCCAAAAGACGTGATAGTCAGGATGTCTGACTTCAAGACAAATGAATATGCGAACCTGATCGGGGGCAGTTATTTCGAACCTACTGAAGACAATCCGATGATTGGCTGGAGAGGAGCATCAAGATATTACGATCCGAAATACAAAGAAGGATTCGCGCTTGAATGCAAGGCTTTTAGGAAGGTCAGAGAAGAGATGGGACTCACGAATGTCAAGCTCATGGTTCCTTTCTGCAGGACTGTCGATGAAGGAAAAGCTGTCATCAAAGAGATGAATAAGCACGGACTGAAACAAGGAAAAGACAAATTAGAGCTTTATGTCATGTGCGAAATACCTTCAAATGTCATTCTCGCTGACCAGTTCAGCAAGATATTTGATGGATTCTCGATAGGAAGCAATGACCTGACGCAGCTCACACTTGGTCTTGACAGAGATTCAGAGATCGTCGCGAGGCTCTATGACGAAAGGAACGATGCTGTGAAAAGACTTATCAGCTCAGTGATTGCGACAGCAAAGAAAAACAAGAGAAAGATCGGGATATGCGGCCAGGCGCCATCTGATTATGAAGATTTCGCGACGTTCCTCGTAGAATGTGGAATCGACAGCATATCTTTGAATCCAGACACTGTGATGAAGACGACGCCGAAGATCCTTGAAAAAGAGAAAAGCATCAAGAAGAAAAAAGGAAACAATAAATAATGACTTATTGTATATTTCAAGATAGATGAGGTGTTAGAATGGTAAAAGTAGCAATCAATGGTTTTGGACGGATTGGACGAAATGTGTTCCGTCTTGCGCATAGTATCCCAGAGATCGAGATCGTCGCAATAAATGATCTGACTGACAACAAGACCCTGGCTCATCTCCTGAAGGGAGATTCTGTGCATGGAAAATTCAAGGGAGAAGTCAGTTTTGATGATGGCAATATGATTGTCGACGGAAAAAGAGTCAAAGTGTTTGCTGAACGGGATCCAGAGAAGCTTCCATGGGGAGAGCTCGGTGTCGAAGTTGTCCTCGAGAGCACTGGTTTCTTCCGCACAAAGGAAGCAGCGTCGAAGCACCTGACAGCAGGAGCGAAAAAAGTCATCATCTCTGCGCCAGGGAAAGGGGATGGTATCAAGACCATCGTCCTCGGTGTGAATGATGGAGATTACAACAAAGATGAAGATCATGTGATCAGCAATGCGTCATGCACTACAAATTGCCTTGCGCCTGTAGTCAAGGTCCTCCACGACAGTTTCGGTGTCAAGAGGGGTTTCATGACGACTGTGCATTCATACACGAACGACCAGAGGATACTTGATCTGCCTCATTCAGATCTAAGAAGAGCACGGGCGGCGGCTTTGAATATAATACCTACGACAACAGGAGCAGCGCTTGCTGTAGGCAAAGTTCTTCCAGAGCTGAATGGAAGGCTTGATGGGATATCTATGAGAGTCCCTACACCCGATGGATCAGTCGTCGATCTTGTCTGCGAACTTGGACGTGGAGTGAGCGCAGAAGAGATCAATGGCGCGATAAAACATGCTGCAGAGAATCACATGAAAGGTATCCTTAGGTATAGTGAAGATCCTCTAGTAAGCACAGACATTATCGGAGACACACATTCAAGCGTATTTGATGCGAAGATGACAAAGGTCATGGACGGAAATTTTGTCAAGATCGTGTCTTGGTATGACAATGAGATCGGATACAGCGCACGTGTAGTCGATCTGTTTCTGAGAATGCTTTGATAATATTTTTATTTTTTATCAATCTTTTTTTCCATCCTGCTGATCACGGAAAAATCACTTTCTTGAGTTCGCCTTTGTTTCCATATATATCCACTGCGATGACTAAGAATGTACTGTTTGTCGTGACCGGTTCATGCAGCAGTTCAGCCTGGCAAGTCGTCTCTTTTCTGCAGAATTTTGTCCTCTGTAGCTTGAATTCACCGCTAATCTCTTCATACAGGTTCATGTATGTTATGGCATTCACATCAGTAGCGGAATATTCTATCAATGTCTTGTTGATCAGCCCTTGTGGATATACAGAAGAGATCAAAGCGATCTCAGGAGCAGTGATATCACCAATCGTGACATTAAGCTCGGGCTTATAGTCAACTGTCTTTTGCTTGAATTCGTAATTGCCATATGAATCAGTCGCATTCACCATATAAATCACTTTTCCAGTATCTTTGTTTTTGTAGATGAATTCACCAGTGCAGGAAGTTTTGTTTCCGCAATTAAGTCCGCTCACGTACTCCCATCTGTTATTTCGGGTTTTCTTGTAGAATCCTATAGCGCCAAGCTGCTGGTCATCGACGACTTTGTAATTGACAGTGATATAATATCCAGCATACGTGTCGTTCTTGTCGATACTGAATGTGACGTTTGGGCTCCAGATATCAAAAGTCTCATTCACGTTGTGGACTTCGATCGCACGTGTCAAAGATGCGCTATTCTGGTCGGTATCGACCGCATTGACTATCAGATTGTAGAATCCAGAAGCATTCATCCCAAGCTTGAATCGCCTAAAGCATGTGGTTTTTTCTTTGCAATCTTCAGCAGATAGAAGGATCCCCGGTGAATTTATCGGCTGCTTCACCAAAGTGAGATATTTTATCCCTTTGTTATCGGTCACGTTGATGCTGATGTATGTGAAATTCGATATATTCAGACGTACTGGATTGACTGTCATCTTGATAACAGGACCAGATACATCACTGGAAAAATTCAATGTGATATTACGATAGGCTGTGTTATTATAGAAATTCCTTGCTATCGCTTCATAGATATATAATCCAGTATCATGATTAGTCATTTTGAGGGTCATATTGCATGTTTTTTTATTCTCACATTCATGATATGTCAAGATCCATTTCCTTGTCGAATTCTGCTCATATAAGATCAGATCATAAAGACCTATATCATCAGTCGCAAAAAGTCTGAAAGTCACATATTCTCCTGTTTTATTAGCATCCGTTAATGCGCCAAAAGTGATCTGGGGGACGATGAAATCAGAATTCTGAAGACACTTTCCATTGACACATCCAAGCGCGCAAAATTGATTTTCTTGGTCCAGATCTTTTTTTGAACATGTATATTCTGTGAGCTCTTTATTGGTGCCGTGTATCTGCCCGATGCAATAATCATCATATCTGACACCGTTATACATCACATGATTTTTCTCATAATAATTTACACCCGAAGTTGGATCTATGCAATCCTGCTCAACATTTGTACCGTTAGCGCATACTGCTGGTCCACCATCAGAATAACAAGTCTTATCACATAACATCACTTTTGAAACAAGAGTATTGTTCTGGCAATATTGCTCTTCTATATGTGTGACATTGTCTTTTAGACATATATCTTGAAAAATACCCGCAAGGGTATAGACCTTGCTCCCCCTCTCGGGGTCTTGTCCATGATCGTCTTCATAGCAGAATTCCCTGCCATCTGCAAGAATACCAGTCACATTGAACTGCATATCTTTCCAAAAACCACCACCAGAAAGTATGATTTTAAAACCCCAACTGGATACATCAGTGATATTATAATCCACGCCGGGATTGACATTTTGAACTTTTGGAGAAAAATAGAATGGTTCATAAAAATAGATTTCGACACTATTTATGTCTCTGTTCTTGAAGAAATAGAATTTTCCTTCTTTGGCGCCATTCCCAACAAAGGTGAAGGCAGTATCATTACTCGCATCCTGATCTTTTTTTTTGTCTCCATCATCGCATCCAAAAAACATGATGGCCACAAGAAAGACCGTCAATAGGATGCATGATCGATGTGTATTGTTCATATAATCACTAATTAAGAATAAGCATATATAAGTTTAACCGTGTCAGACACGCCTATTGGTGATGATTTTCTTCTTTGATTGCGTCTTTTGCGCTTTTTTCATTGTTTTCACTGGCATAGGCACTTCACAGGCGATAGCATCAGTCGCAGCCTTATATCTCAGAGTTGATATCTTTTTTGGCAATTCAGGCCTGATAGAAATCAAAGAAGACAATAGCATTATCCCAAAAAAAAGACCTAATGTGACTCCATATGTCACATCTATCGATCCATAATACGTGAGGATAAAGCTTATCAAAAGTCCAATCATTCCGACAAGCATGAATGAATCCGGCATCGGATTTGGTCTTATCATACATCCTTTCGAGTCAAGGATATTTAAATAATTATGCCAAATCAACGAAAAAATTTAAATACCAAATGCCCTTAATCGAATTTAGTCGTAGTAGTCAATGATATAGACCTAAAGGAGAGATTTTCATGGAAGATGAAGAAAGAAATCATTCAAAATTGCTCATTGGAAAGACTGTTGTGAGTAAAACTGGAAAAAAGTTCGGCGAAGTAGGAGACATTATCTTTGAGACACGTTCAGGAGAACTTATCCACCTGCTCGTGAAGAACCCTACGATGTACATCGAGAAGCTTGAGCTAGAGAAGGACAAAAGCGGAAATATACTTGTGCCATACAGCTCAGTCATCGCTGTGGGGGATTTCGTTGTTATCGCTGAAGAAGATATTATCTAAAGATTTATATTTTTCTTTTGATCTTTGTTCTTTATGGCAGAATTAGGCATCAAGATATATCTTAATTCGGAAAATCTGGCCTATCTTCGCAAGATGCGTGATGCAGTGGATTTTGTAGAAGTACTTATAAGACCAGAGCAGGATTTGACACCACTTGAAAAGATCCAACAAAGCCTATCCCTTCCATTCACGATCCATATGGCGCATGGTGTCTTTGGTACAAATCCAGCTGATCCAAAACTAGCCGGATTGAACAAGAAAGCGCTGGAATGCTGCAAAGATGCCGCAGACAGGCTCTCTTCAGATGTGATTGTCGTCCATCCAGGTCTGATAGCGAATGATAGGTGCACAATCGAAAGCTCGATCTCGTTCTTGAAAGAGAATTTCGATCCGCGCTTGCATATCGAGAATATGCCTCATATTGGATGCGGTTTCCTATTGATGGGTAGAGACCCAGATAATATCAGGAAGATCATGGATGAGACGGGCATGAAGTTCTGTTTTGATGTGAGCCATGCATTTGTCCATGCATGCGCCACTGGTCAGGATCCTTATCATATGATCAGAGATTTCATCGATCTTGGACCGACTTATTTTCATATCTCAGACACCACAGCCACAAGCGGTGTTGATGACCATCTGTGCCTTGGCATGGGAGATATAGACTATGGAAGGCTTGTTGGGTTGCTTCCTAAGGATGGGAGATATACCTTCGAGACTCAACATATCGAAAGACCTGCTAGAAAAGAGCTCTTATTTTTGAGAAGGCTTCTTGATAAAAACAATCTATAATTACATTTATAAATGAGCTAATTCTATCACACATAATGGGCTATAAGGGAAGATTTAGGAGGGAAAACAGATGAATGAACAAGGTATGCATGCTATCTGGACAGAAAAATACAGACCAAGGACATTTGATGAGATAAAAGGTCAAGAAGATATAATCGACAAGATAAAAGCATTTGTTCAGACAAAAAATATGCCACACCTTCTGTTTGCCGGACCAGCAGGTATAGGCAAGACCACAACTGCTCTCGTTGTCGCGAATGAGTTTTTCAAAGATTCATGGAGAAGCAATTTCTTAGAACTCAATGCATCAGATGAAAGAGGGATCGACGTTGTCAGGAATAAAGTTAAAGATTTCGCAAGGACAAGGACGCTTGGCGATTTCCCATTCAAGATAATCTATCTCGACGAATGCGATGCCTTGACAAAAGACGCTCAGCATGCTCTTAGAAGGACCATGGAGAATTATACCAAGACCTGTAGATTCATCCTTTCCTGCAATTATTCAAGCAAGATAATAGATCCAATCCAGTCACGATGCGCTGTGTTCAAATTCAAGCCGCTTGCGAAGGATCATATTTTTTCTATAATCGATGTAATCATAGAAAGAGAGAGCCTGATCGTCTCAGATACTGTGAAAGACGCCATTTTTGAAGCATCTTCTGGTGATTGCAGAAGAGTCGAGAATATCCTTCAGAGCTGCGCTGCGCTTGGAAAGACAATCACAGAAGATAATGTGTTCTCGATGGCATCTATCGCTAAGCCAAAAGAGATAGCAGAGGCTCTTTCGCTCGCTGTCCGTGGCGATTTTGAAGAGGCGAGAAAAAAGACCCTGAAGATAATGCTCAATTATGGGCTCTCTGGCGTGGATCTTATCAAGCAGATCCAGCGAGAGACAATGAAACTTGATATCAATGATAGGGAAAAGATGCGTCTGATAGACAAATGCGGCGAGATCGAATTTCGGATGGTCGAAGGAAGCGATGAGTTCCTGCAGATCCAGGCATTGCTTTCCCAATTTGGTCTTTGCAAGGCATGATTCATATTCATATGTCAATCAAAAAAAAAGAGGAAGTTGTATCAGTCGAAGAAGGAGTGCTTGAAGATATCTCTCTTGCCAGCAGGCTCCTAAACGACAGCAACAGAAAACTCGTCACAAAGATCAGGGAATATGAGGACGAGATATCTCTCCTCAGAAAAGAGATAGATGTGCTAAAGCAAAAAGCACGCGAAGATAATATCGATACTCTCAAAGATGAGAACGACAAACTGTATCAGGCGTTAAAAGAGCTTGATGAGAAGCATAAGAATGATCTTGACGAGCTATCGAGATACAAAGGATCCCTGATACAGGAGAAGGAAAGGGCGCTGATTCTCAAAAAAGAGCTTTCCCTTCTTATCGGAAAGCTAAAAGACAAAGAAGATACTTTGAAAAAAAAGGATGTCGCCTTCAAAGCGAAACAAGATGAGAGCCTGCTTGCGACTGACATAAGCAGACGCCTCATGAAAAAGGGCGAGAGAGATGCATCAGATATCTATCAGATAAAAGAGATCATTGATGATAAGAACTATCGGCTAAAAAGACTCATGAAGATAATCGAGAGACTTAGCAAGGAACTCCACGATGCGAGGGTCTCAAGAAGAGAAGATGTCCTGAAGATGAGGGATCTCCATGGACTTTTAGTGGATGAAAAAAACAAAAGCACGCTGCTTAGGGCTGAGATCGCGAAGATCAATGAGAAAAGCATCGAACGACAGCAGGAGATCGCAAGACTCATCGAAAGGGACAAGAATATCTCAAAGCTCCTCGAAGACACGAGAATAGAAAGAGACAAAGCTTTCGTCGATCTTGGTCTCGCCAGTGAGGAAGTGGGTGAGAAAAAACGGTTGATTGTCCGTCTGGACCAAGCATTGAATGTGAAGAAGAACGAGACACAGATCATCCTTCAGATGAACAAGATGCTCTCTGAAAAGAGTGACGAGCTCTCATCTGACACAAAGAAACTAAAAGAGCTCTTGAATATCAAGAAGACAAAGTCTTCAGAATATGCAGAACACATCAATCAGCTTACCGCTAAACTCGATGAAGATAAGAAGATCCATGAGGAATCCAGGATAAGATTTGAAGAACTATTATCTAAACTCGACTCAAAGAATGATAGGATAAAATATCTAGAGACAGAATGGACCAATCTTCGGAAAAAACTGCATGAGACGGAAAAAGTGAATTTCATGCGTGAAAATGAGACTGAAGCTTTCAAATCAAAGATCAGGACACTTTTTGGTATCAATAAGGATCTTGAGCAGAAAAATATCAGATTCTCTGATTATCTTGAGAAGTTAAGAAGACTGGTCTACCAGAAAGAGATCGCCTGGGAAAAAAAGTATTCGACTCTTGAAGATGAAGCCGGCCGGATCAGGAAAAGGGCAGAAGATAAAGTCAAGGAGATCTTGCGTACAGAGACCGCGGTGATCATCTCTTTGAAGAGCTCTCTTGTACAGACCAAGAAAGAGCTTAAAGAGAAAGAAGAAGAATTGATCAAAAGAGACATGCGGGAACGTGAGATGCTTGTCAATATCGCAAAATACGTCAAAGGATGGCATGGAAGAACTGAAGATCAGCTCAATCCAAAGATCAGTCAGGGAAAAGATGCTATAGATGAATCAATAAGGCAAAAAGAGGACGAAGTCAAAAATGAGCTTGCCGAACTTGAAAGCCTGAAGAGAGAAGAAGAAAGACAGATACATAAAGAGCTTGAACAGATCCCGCCAAAAGCGCCAGCTACTTCACATATCGATATCCCTGTCGCGCAGGTAGTGCCCCAAAAAACCAATCAAATGCCCTCTTTGCCAAACGCGACGCAAGTAACGATCATTCAGTCTGCTCAACAAGCGCCTGCACCTACAAGGCTGAAGGGGAGACTCGAACCAAACCTTGAGCATCGCGAAGCATTCAATAAGAGGAAACACGGGTATCTTCCGGATTCAAATAAACCAAAGATATCTATCGGATCTGAGAAGTATTATAAAAAAGAAGAAGAAGAAAAAGAGAAAAAGAAGGAACCGATCCAGGAAAATATACATGAAAAACCATTAGAAGCCATATATGTCGATGGACAGCCTAAAGAAGAGACGATCAATGAAGATGCTGAGTTCATAAAGAACAAGAAAGTCAATCCTGCTACTGACCTGAATATCTCATATAAAAAAAGCGATCCATTGATCTCGATGGTGGATATCGGCCTTCAGCAAGGAAATGATTTCAACACCATAAGAGAATCTCTGATAAAGACTGGTTATGAGAAAGAGAAGGTCGAAATGGCGATCTCATACCTGAAAAAACAGAAATTAGGCGGAATCTGAGAATTCTTTGGTATTTAAGTAATATCAAACAATAAATTTTATTAATACAGGACTAATCCTATTGATGGAAAATGGACATAGAGACAAAACTGGATCTAGTGAGACAAGTAGGGGAGGAGATCATCACAGAAGACGATCTACGAATCCTGCTTGAGACGAATGACAATCCTATAGCTTATGATGGATTCGAGCCAAGCGGCAATATCCACATCGCACAGGGTCTTCTTAGGACAATCAATATCAACAAGATGCTGAAAGCCGGAGTACGGTTCAAGCTCTGGGTCGCAGATTGGTTTGGCTGGATGAACAATAAGATGGGTGGCGACTTGGACAAGATAAAGACTGTTGGAGAATATTTCATCGAGGTCTGGCGGGCATGTGGGCTTGATGTGGATAAAGTGGATTTCTTATGGGCTTCTGATGAGATGGACAAAAAAGAATATTGGAAGCTTGTCATCCAGATCGCGCGCAATAACACAGTCAAGAGGATAACTAGGTGCGCCCAGATAATGGGTCGCAATGAGACTGAATCACTCTCAGCCGCCCAGATATTCTATCCATGCATGCAATGTGCTGATATCTTCCATCTGAAAGCTGATATCGCACAGCTTGGCATGGACCAACGGAAAGTCAATATGCTCGCAAGAGAGATCGGGCCTGCCTTGAAATTCAAGAAACCTGTCGCAGTGCATCATCATATGCTGATGGGATTGACCCAGCCTCCTGCGACCGAACTCTCTGGTATCGACAAGAAGATCGCGATGAAGATGTCAAAATCGAAGCCGGACACAGCGATATTCATGACTGACCCATATGACGAGATCAAGAGGAAATTCAAGAAAGCATATTGTCCAGAAAAGATAATCGAAGAGAACCCAGTGATGGAATATGCGAAATATATCGTTTTTGAGAGATTCGATACATTCAAGGTGGAGAGACCTGAAAAATATGGTGGCGATCTACTGTTCAATACTTATGATGAATTATGTCAGTCATTTGTCAAGGGGGAACTTCATCCATTCGACCTGAAGATGGGAATAGCTGACCACATCGAGAAGCTCATCGAACCTGTCAGGAAACATTTTGAGACAAATACGAAGGCAAGGGCTCTGCTTGAGAAAGTCGAGAGTTTCAAGACTACGAGATAACGATAATTTGGGGGACATCTAAAATGAAAGGGATATATACACAATTCAACAGATTTGAGAAAAAGAAAAAGTCGTTCAAGGCAGGACTCAGAGAAGAGAACGATCCTGACATGACATATGAACAATATTCCAAGAAAGTAGATGATGATATGTGGTCGGTCCTTGAGAAAGCAGCATCTGAAGATATCAGGGTCAAAGGCCTTCTTGATGGGAAGAAGAAACTGACTGATTATGTAGATGATATCAGGGCGAACATCAATGATTATCCAAGAAGCCTATTGTATTCAGATGATGAGCTGGAAGACAGCAAACGATGGCTGGAAGATGAAATGCTTGATCTTACAGAAGATTGCAAAGGATATATCTCGCTCACAGTCAAAGAAAGAAGAAAAAGAGCATTGTCAAAGATCTCACCAAAGGCTCTCATCGCTGCTGCTGTCACAGGAGCCGCATCATATCCAATCAGAAGAATCCCTGGCGTATTGAAGATTGTATCTGCGGTTGGCGCAGGCGCTGGTCTTGCGTATGTGAATATACGTAAAGAAAGATCGAATGCGGAAAGCAAGCTCGCAAGCCTTGCTGAGAGAGCGAACCAACTTCAAAAAGAGATAGACAGATTGAGGACAACCAAGGTCTGACTTATGAAGAGATCATGCATCAGATGCAAAGGAAGACTTGAATGCGGGGCCAGATTCTGCCCGATAGAGAAAAAAACAAAAGCATTCTTCAATATCAAAGATAGCTTGAAAAAAGATTTCTCATGCGCTTCTCCAAATATATTTGTAGGCAGATATGGCTATCCTGATGTGAATATGGGTTTTTTGGCTCCCCCGGAGATAAAATCAGACGCTGCTTCATTCTATGATGATCCAGTCAGATGGTCAGATCAAATGATCGGAATTGGAAGAGTGATAGATCTTAGGAGCTCGCTTGTCAATTCAAGGTTCAGGATCAGTGTCAAAGATGTGCGAAATACCAAGAACAGATTTCTTGATATGGGACAGGAGATCGCCATGGCAGACAGGCCAGTCGATATCGAGATAAATCTCGCAAAGACACCAAGCACAAATCCGAGATTCGACGCTATCTTGTCGCCCATGGGTCCTTTCGGTATGCTCAAACATGCTCGACTGACAGAAAATCCGCATATACCAAGACAGATAGACAAAGTTACATCAGACATAGATCTAAAAGCGGTCCAGGCCATCAAAAGATTATCTGGAAGATTCGACGAATATGATATCACCAAGATATTCACTGCTGGCGTGCTTGGCCTGAAGACAGAGAGAAGACTTGTCCCGACGCGTTGGGCAATAACTGCTGTCGATGATATCATCGGAAAACAGCTTATCGATGAGATAATGGATTTCAATGAAGGGGGATATAAGACCTACTTCGGAGGACATCTTGGAAATTATTATCTGATACTTATGTTTCCAGGTCCGTTCAGATATGAATTGTTTGAGACTTCTTTATCTGGTTCAGTGTATAATCAAGGCGGGATGCCAGGACATGTGAGTGACTATGAAGATCATAATGGAAGAAAAGAATATGCTTATAACACAGCAGGCGGTTACTACGCGGCGAGGCTTCCGCTGCTTGAGAGACTCAAGAAAGATAGACTACGGTGTTCAGTGCTCGTGCTCAGATTCATAACGAATGAATATTACTGCCCTCTTGGAGTATGGGTGGTACGAGAAGCAGTCAAGAAAGCATTGGCAAGCGAACCGTTTGATTTCGATGACATGGAAAGGATGCTCAAATACTCAGAAGCCATGATCAAAAAAAGATTTGGATGCGATGCTTCGATTTTATTCAAGGAAAGCAGACTGCTAGATCAGATAAAGAATCAAAGAAGGATATATGATTTCATATCTTGATTATTCATTTCTTGATTATTTGTCTTATGACCCCATAGACTTTTTTGCCCATCTTGCAGGCTTTATGAATCTCTTTTATGTCATGGACAGTGAGAGGGCCTGTGCTTTCAGTGCCTTCTTTCAGATTCAGGACAGATGCATATGCATCGAATATCTCAAAAGTGCGTCTATGGACTTCACAGATGTTATCATAGACGGTCGAGAATTCATCCGGAGTCAGATTTATGTATGTATTATAATCTTTTTTTATTTTTGAACGCGCTGAATCCCAGATCTTATTAAGCGTTCCTTTCAGGCCTTTTTCGTAATCTTTCTCGAGTATAACTTCGTTTCTGTTCAATATATCCAATGTATCTTCGAGAGGTCTTAAGAGAGATCCTTTCTCGACAAGTTCTGTCTTCTTTATGTTCTTATAAATGCTCTCGACTACCCAGATCAGATTCATTTCATCGTTCACAGGTTCAAGAAGATGTGATTTGACCCCTTTCACTTCCAGTTCTGCCGGAAAATGCTCAAGATCAGTGACGATCATATCTAAGACAGCATATGTCACTGCCCATTTGCCGCTCTGCCATTGAGTCCGTTTCTCTTTATCGACATATTCCACACCTTCTTTGCCGAATTCAATCAGATCCTGCAACATGCAGACCTGTCCTACGGCAGGTGGAAGTCCTATCCACTTGGCGACTGTCCTGCCGAGAAAATCATAACCCCTCCGTTTTATCTGTTTACTGACATTGCTTTCAAGGTATTTACGTATCTCATCTTGATCATCATTTTTCCCCTGTTCAGTCATTTTTGATCACCATATTCTGTCTTGTGTTTCCCAAGCTGCACAAGAAGATCTTTCTCAGTGTCTTGCGTCTTGAAATATCCTATGATATCATCAAATGAACATAGACCTTTCTCTTCGCAGGTTTTGATTATGATTCGTTTATAATCATCATTTATCTCATCAGAAGACATTATTTCATCAAAGAGCTGCTGCTCTTTCTTGTATCTTCCAAGCTGCATCAGATTCTCATGCGTCACATCTGAACGAACAAAATATCCAATCAGCTCATCTGATTCACTGAAATCATTATCCTTGCAGGCCTTGACCACTTCTTCTTTTAAGTCATCCCCGATCCAATTTGATTTCTGTATCGTATATATCAATTGATCTTGTTTTTTCTTCTTCTCTTTTTTCTGCTCGTATCGAGTGAATTCATCCACGATCGCTTTTGCGCGAAGAGGGTGCTCTTTTAATTTTGTGGTCCGATAGAATCGTTTCAGCTGGTCCATAGAATTTATCGCATATCCAGAGACATCTTCCATCACTTCCGCTTTTATCACAGCATCGATAGTGATCTTGACAACCTCATCGAGGAACATCTTGCATTTCACGGTCTCTGTCTTTCCGACATAGATCGGGAGCTTCGATCCGATCAATGCTTCGATACCAGCGCACTTCTTCTCTTCATCAGTCGCTGGTTTGTATTGGTCTTTTGTATCTTGATATGCCTTTTTAGTCTTTTCTTTGACACTATGGCTTATACGGCCGGCCACTCTTCCAGTCACCTGCCATGCATTGGCATCTTCAGGGATCCCTTCAGTCAGCTCTTCTAGCTTTCTTTTAGCTTTCTCTTTCAGATTCTTTCCAAGCTTCTTCAGATATCCCTTCACTCGCTCTTCTGGTTTTACATCTCTTAGTCCATCCATCATAATCCCCTGATATAACTGTCCCTAACCCTCTTTTTCGATATCATGGGGGTGAAACAGCGTATATAAACATTTCGATGAGAAGGGCTCCGTAGAACGGTTTTTGCTAATTAGCTCTCGGGGGCTATAAATCCAATATTC
>Ga0066641_10000489_pt1 | contig 18089 bp, 14 predicted proteins | sample CryGeyCG2114_065_FD_59509 | JGI IMG/M metagenome (GOLD analysis project Ga0066641, IMG submission 59509) | Groundwater microbial communities from aquifer - Crystal Geyser CG12_big_fil_rev_8/21/14_0.65 | ecosystem: Environmental > Aquatic > Deep subsurface > Groundwater | place: USA: Utah: Grand... | reverse complement strand
AAACCAATTACTGTTTCCCATTCCATATTTTAAGACCTCTTAAATCTTTATAATCTTTTTTAAATTTTTAATATTATTCAAAATTGCTAGGCATTTTTTGGTGCCAATCAGTTACTTGTTGATATTTATGAGCAATATTTAACATTTTATCTTCTTGTAAATAGTTACCTATGATTTGAAGACCTACAGGTAGGTTATTTATAAAACCAGCAGGAATTGACATACCTGGAAGACCTGCAAGGTTAACAGAGCTAGTATAAATATCATTAAGATACATGCTCACAGGATTATTGGCCTTTTCTCCTAGTTTAAATGCAACATTAGGTGATGTAGGGCCTAAGATAACATCAACTTCACTTAGTGCTGCCTTAAAGTCATTAGCAATCATTTTTCTGATTTTTTGGGCTTTAATATAATAAGCATCATAGTAACCAGCTGATAGAACATAAGTACCGGTTAATATTCTTTTTTTAACTTCTGAACCAAAACCTTCTGAACGAGATCTCTTATATAAATCATCAAGATCTTGAGGGTTTTCACATCTATATCCATATCTTACTCCATCAAATCTTGAAAGATTTGATGAGCATTCTGCTGGAGCAACAATATAATAAACAGGGATAGAATGTTTAGAGTTAGGTAAAGTTACTTCTTTAAAAGTAGCGCCTAATTTTTCTAACTCTTTAATAGCGTTTTCTATCACTTGATGAATTTCTGGACTAAGATTTTCTGAAAAGAATTCTTTTGGAAGACCTATTTTAATTCCTTCTAAAGAATTATTTAAATTTTTACAAAAATCAGTTGGTTCAGTATTTAAACTAGTTGAATCTTTTGGATCATGTCCCGCCATATTATTTAATAAAATAGCACAGTCTTCAGCATTAGTTGCAAATACACCCGCCTGATCTAAACTAGATGCAAAAGCAATCATTCCATAGCGTGATACTCGACCATATGTAGGTTTTATTCCTGTTATTCCGCATAGAGCTGCAGGCTGTCTTACTGAACCTCCAGTATCAGTTCCTGTTGATGCAGGTATAATTCTTGCTGCAACTGCTGCTGCTGAACCTCCAGATGAGCCACCAGGTACTCTATCTAAATCCCAAGGGTTATGACAAGGACCATAGTAGCTATTTTCATTAGAAGAACCCATGGCAAATTCGTCCATGTTAGTTTTACCAAGCATTACAGTGCCAGCATTATTTAGTTTTTCAACAGTTGTAGCATTATAAGGTGAGATAAAGTTATCAAGCATTTTTGATGCACAAGATGTTTTTATTCCTTTAGTGCAGAATATATCTTTTTGAGCAATTGGTATGCCTCTTAATAGATTATTGTCATCGTTATTTTCTAGTAGCTTATCCGCTTGTTTAGCTTGCGCTAAGGCGTGATCTTCAGTGATAGTAATAAAAGAATTTAATTTTGGATCATGTTGTTTTATTCTTTCTAAAAAAAACTTCGTTAGTTCTACACTAGAGAATTCTTTATTTCTTAACGAAGTAGCTAATTCTTTTATAGATTTGTTTAACATATTGGAAACACCTAATATTTAATTTAATATAACTTATTCAATAACAGTAGGAACTAAATAAAGTCCAGCTTCTGTCTCTGGGGCAATGCTTTGTAAATTTTCTCTATCTACAGATTCAGTAATTTCGTCATTTCTTATTTTTTGAAACATTCCTTCAATTGGATGAGCCATTGGGCTTATATTACTAGTGTTGGCACTTTGAAGTTCATCAAAAATTTCAAATAGATCATTTAGTTTTGTCTTTAGACTTTCCATTTCATTTTGATCAGTTAGCTTTAGTTTTGCTAAGTTCGCGATATTTTCGATATCTTTGTTAGTTAGTGACATACTTTACCTATCTTAATTAAGTAATTATTAAATTGGATAATTTTCTTTATTGTTCGCAATTAAATTGTTTATAATATATAGTGTTTAATTTTCACAATAGCATTATATAGAATATAGATTGTACTATAATACAAAAATTAAATTAATTAAAAAAGTTGAAATTAGAAAATAAATTGGGTGAGAGACATGTTTCGTAAGCTAAGGGGCCTTTTTTCAAATGATGTATCTATCGATTTAGGTACAGCAAATACTTTAATCTATGTTCGTGGCAAAGGAATAGTTTTAGATGAACCATCTGTTGTTGCTATTCGTCATGATCAATCTGGTAGTAGTAAAGTTGCCGCTGTTGGTATAGAAGCAAAAAGAATGCTAGGTAGAACACCTGGAAATATTACAGCGATTAGACCACTAAAAGATGGGGTTATTGCTGATTTTCATGTTACAGAAAAAATGTTACAGCATTTTATTCATAAAGTTCATGAAACACGTTTACTAAGACCAAGCCCAAGAGTTTTAATTTGTGTCCCTTGTGGTTCAACTCAAGTTGAAAGACGTGCTATTAGAGAATCCGCTTTTGGTGCAGGAGCAAGAGAAGTATATTTAATAGATGAGCCTATGGCTGCAGCTGTTGGAGCAGGATTACCGGTTGATGAGGCTACTGGTTCAATGGTTGTTGATATTGGTGGTGGTACAACTGAAGTTGCTATTATTTCTTTGAATGGCATCGTCTATTCAGCTTCTGTAAGAATTGGGGGTGATAAATTTGATGAAGCTATTGTTAATTATGTACGTCGTAACTATGGTGCCTTAATTGGTGAAGCTACAGCTGAAAAAATTAAACAAGAAATAGGCTGTGCTTACCCTGGATCAGAAGTTAAAGAAATTGATATAAGGGGACGTAAATTAGCAGAAGGCGTGCCACGTAGTTTTACAATGAACAGTAATGAAATTCTAGAAGCTTTACAAGAGCCATTATCAGGTATAGTAGGCGCTGTAAGAGCTGCTTTAGAACAAGCTCCGCCTGAACTTGCTTCTGATATAGCTGAGCAAGGTATGGTTCTAACTGGTGGCGGTGCTTTATTAAAAGATTTAGATAGATTGTTAATGGAAGAAACTGGATTACCAGTACTAGTAGCAGAAGATCCTCTTACTTGTGTTGCAAGAGGCGGGGGTAGAGTCCTTGAAATTATGGATCAAAAGCTAGAAGGCTTATTTTCTGCAGAATAGTTAGCATCTTTATGTGATTCTTATAAGACTTTAGGAGTTAGTTATTAACAAGTTAAGTATTAATTTTAGATTTGTGATCTTAATACTCTTAAGTCTTATAATTATTATTATTGATTCAAAATATAAGAATTTAGATTATAAAAAAAATTTTAAATCAGCAATTACTTATCCTTTTTATTATCTGGTCATAACTCCAAAAAAATATTTTGATAATGCTATAGATTATTTAACTGAACAGCGTGATATTCTTAGTCAATTAGAACAAATTAAATCAGAAAACTCGATATTAAAAGCTAAACAGCTAAAACTTGATTCAGTTCAAAATGAAAATAGTCGATTACGTGAATTATTAAATTCAACAGCTCAATTAAATGATAAGTTTTTAATATCTGAAATATTAGATGTAGCAGTAGATCCGTTAGGAAAACGGTTTGTCATTAATAAGGGAACTAAAGATGGAGTTTATGATGGTCAAGCTGTTGTTTCATCTAAAGGTGTTGTTGGTCAAGTAATTGAAGCAAATTTATATACAAGCTTTATTATATTAATTACAGATGCAGATCATGCTATTCCTTTAGAAAATAGTAGAACAGGTATGCGTACTTTAGGTATGGGGTTAGGAGCATCTCAAGATTTAGAACTATCAAATGTTTTGAAAGATACTGATATTAAAGTAGGCGATTTATTTGTATCTTCAGGATTAGGTGAAAGATTTCCTGCTGGATATCCTGTTGGAGTAGTTAAAGACATTAAATATGAAAATAAAAAGCCAACAGTAAGAGTTGTATTAAAGCCAGTGGTTGATATAGATCTGTTAAAAGAAGTATTGTTATTATGGAGTGTTAAAGAAGAATCAAAGAAAAACTTTGTACACAATAATGATGAATCTATGGGGCTTAGTTAAAATATGAGTGCTTTTGCAAGAGGAATAAATAGCCATAGAAGATTTAACAAGAAAAATATTTTTATAAGTTTTATTGTGGCAATTTTCTTTAGTTTATTATCTTTCCATGGTTTTAAATTTTATAATCCTTTATGGGTAGTTTTATTTTTAATATATTGGCATATAAGGTTAGATATTAAAAATTTTAATTCTATCTTGAATTACTCATTTATTCTGGGATTGTTATGTGATTTTATAAATGGTACAACCATAGGAATATCAGCAATTAGTTATTTGACAATTAGCTTTTTTCTATCGATATTTAAGCCAAAAATATATTTTTATACTACACTACAAATTTTTCTTATGGTAAGTGTGCTTCTTGTTGTTAATCAGACAATATTTTTGATTTATTATATATCTTCAGGAATTTTAAATAACTTTACAGTGATGTCCTTTTTTGCTCCTGTTGTAATAAGTCTATTAGTTTGGCCAATTTTAGAAGTTGTTCTAGATAGATTTCTATTAAATACTAATTAAAAACAATAAGATAATGAAAAGAATAAAGCTTGGCATTAGGTATATATATATAGCACTATCATCAGTAATTGCATTATTAAGTTTATTATATTTGCTTCTCATCTTCTTATTAGAATATTTATCTTATAACCCCCAATACGTAGAAGAGTTTATTGATAATAATATTGATATTGAGCATGTAGATTATGTGAAGTTAAAAAGGAAGGGACATTCTTTAAATATTAATGTTTATGACTTACATATAGATAAACATTTATCTATTCCTAAAATGCAATTTAAATTAAATCCAATTAAAAGTTTATTTAGCCAAGAGCTAGTTTTTGATAGTGTTAATTTACATCAAATAAAATTTGATATTAATAACAAAAAAATTATAAATAAATTAATTAATCATAAAAGCTTTAATCAAGGAAAGCTGGAGATAGATATAGGTAAGATTCTTACAATAAAAGATTTAAATATTTATTTGGATAAATATTTTCAGATTTTGAGAAAATCTATAAAGCAATATAAATTTATTAGAAATATTAGAGTTTCTAATAGTGAAATAATTTTAGGTGACTATAGGCTATTTTTTGATGAAATAAAAATAAAAACATCTTTTTATGATCAAAAATATTTCTTTAAGCTCATGGCTTTTGCAAAAGTGATACATGACAAAATTTCTGAAAATTCGATACTTTTTGCTGTAAATCTAAAAAGCTCTAAACATAATCATCGAGTTTTTTCTGGTAAAGTTTTTAGTCATTTAAAAAATGCAAAATTTTCGGAAATTCGAGTTTTAAATAAAAATTATTCAGGGCAAATAACTTCGGTTAGTAATTTACTTGATATTAAACATAATAGAGTAAATAAAATAAAAGTAGATTTAAACGCTGAAAGAATTAATGATTATAGGTATGAAATCGACAAAATCTTTGGTTCAACAGAATATGCTCCAGATAGTGGATTAAATATAAAAAACTTTAGTTGTCATTTAAATGATAGAGTGTATAACAATTTTTATTCTTTGAGTAATGGTAATTTAAAAGTAAATTTTCCAAAAAAAGATAAGGAACAATTATTTAATATAATTAAAAGATTAGAATCCGCCAAATTTTCATTTAATGCAAAGCAATTATATTTTTGGCAAAAAAATATTTTTAAAAAACCTTTAACTTTTAATAATATTAATAGTAATTTCAGTACGTTTATTTCTACTAATTTAAATCAATTAAATATAAATATTAAGAATATTTCTGGTAACTATAATGCCTTTAACTTAAACACAAAGGGGGCGGTGATTCTTCCATACAAAGGTAACAGAATTGACTATAAATCAGGAGTGTTTGCATCAATAAGTACAATAAATAATCTAGCGGTAAATAATCTACTAGATTATTTGCCATTTTATCAAATAGATAAGGATGTTGCAAAATGGATAGATGATGCTTTTATTGCAGGTAAAATAAGTAAAGCTAATATTGTTTATCGAGGAGGATTTAATAATGATTTCCCTTATGATTATAAAATAGATAAAAACGTAAATGGTAAGTTTACTGCAGAAGCATATTTTGATGATATTACACTTGAGTACTTAAAAAAATGGCCAAATATTAAGAAGTTATTTGCAAAAGTTTATTTTGATACTAGAGATATCAGTTTCGATATATATAAAGGCAATATTTACTCAAGTACAATTGAGAAAGCTCATGGCTATGTAGAAAATACGAAAACAAATTATCCAAACTTACTTCATATTGATGGAAGGGTAAAGGGTAGCTCAAATGACATTATTAAGTATTTGCAGCATATAGATCATAAAGTAGTTAGTGATGATATTTTATCAAATATAAAAATGAGCGGTAACACAATATTACAGCTAGACATAAATGAAAAATTAGGGACAAAAATCCCAACAAAAATATCAGGAAAATTAGATTTAGATGAAAATACCTTATTGTTTAATAACAAATTAAAGAAATTATCTTTAAATAAGATTACAGGGCAAGTTAATTTTGATAATGATACTTTAAAAAGTAAAGATCTTAAATTTAAATTATTTGAAAACGAGTTAGATCTAAAATTTGATATTGTAGACAAAAATAAAAATATTAATTCTAATTTCAAATATTCAGGATATTTTGATAAAGATTTTTTCATCAAATTGAATAAATTTTATTCAAATGAAACTTCAGAAAAATTATTAGATCATATTTCTAAACTTGATGGCTCTAGTAAATTTAGTGGAATGGCAAGCGTAAATGAAGTAAATAATAAAATAACAAAAGTCAAATTTAATATTACCTCTAATTTAAAAGGATTATCATCTACTTTAGATTATCCTTTCGCCAAAAAGCAAATTGAATCTAAAGTATTAAATTTTGCTATGCAAAAAAATGGTAGATCAATAAGCTCTAAATTTGATTATGATAATTTTACAATTTTGCTTAATGAGCAGGAGAAATCTCAAGATGTTCATGGGAAAATTATTATTAATCATGTATCCTTGATTGATTTGGTTAAAATAAGAGATTTTATTCATAAAAATCAAGAAAGTAACAACAGTAATGATAGAAATTATTTTTTAAAGGTTTATATAAATAATGGTACTTATGATAAAGAAGTTAAGCTAGTCGGAACTATAATCAAGAAAAAGAAAAATAAAGCTAATGTTTTTTATTTTAATTTAGAGAGTTTAGAGCTTACTGATAATGCTAAGGATTTCTATGAGTCATTAAGTAAAATATTAAATAATATTTCTAACCAATCTAATACAAAAATTCATGATGACATAAAAAAATATATTAATATAAAAAAATTATTTATTAATAATATTTTGTTAGGTCAATTAGAAGGGGTTGTTTATAAAGATAATGCAGATATTAAATTAAATGGTAAATTACTTAGTTTAGAGTTTAGCAAAAAGTCTGATAGCATAAAAGGTAGTTTCGGAGCTAGTAATGTTGGAAATATGATGGAAATGTTAGGGGTTGAAAAGTTTATCGATAAATCTAATATTTATATAAATTTTGATGTATCAAATTTATATAGCAAAAATCCAAAAGGTGATTTTTTTGTCATGCTTAAAAATGGAGTTATAAATAAAGTTCATCCAGGTATTGGTCGTTTGTTAGGTGCTTTTAGTTTTAGTTCCTTGCAACGTAAATTAAGATTAGATTTTAGCGATATTACTGGAAAAAGTTATGCATTTGATCAAATAATCGGAAACTTGGTTTTAGATAATAATAATCTGTCTTCTAAAGACATTAAAATTTCAGGACCATCGGCTGATATTGATATAACAGGTGAAATGAATATAAAAAATGATACTTATAATTTGTTAGTAGATGTTACTCCTAAAATATCAGGAGGTGTTCCTGTTGCTGCAGCGATAGCTTCAGGAAATCCTGCTGTAGGAGTAATAGTTTGGGCTGTTGATAAGCTGTTGCAGTCACCATTTGATAAAATTAGTAGAAGTAGATATTCTGTTAAAGGTAGTGTTACAAACCCAGAAGTGAATAAAATAAAAATAGGATAATTAAATAATAATATTATGACTAATAAAGATTTATTATATGTAAAAGATTTAATACTAACACCTTCTGAATTGACAGTTAATCATTTAGAGTCTGTTTTAAATAAAGCCTTGCTGCCTGAAGTTGATTTTGCAGATTTATATTTTGAACAAATTTATGCAGAAAGCTTAGCTTTAGAAGATGGTAAAGTTAAAGATGCAGGTTATACAATTGATAAAGGAGTTGGATTAAGGGTCGTAAGTGGAGAAAAAACAGGGTATGCCTACTCAGATGATATTAACCTAAAGTCTTTAGAAAATTCAGCCATAGCTGCTAAAAGTATTGTTAAGCAAGGGTCTAATAAAAAAATTAGTCTTACAAAAAATTTAAGAGATCATAGTACTAATATTATTCACAGTTTATATGATTCAAGTAATCCATTAGAAAGCATTAGTATTGCAGATAAAAAATCTTTATTAGAAGAAGTTGATAAAGAAGCTAGAAGGTATGATAGTAAAATTAAAAAAGTTGAAGTGAGCCTTTCTGGTTCTTATAAAGTAGTTTTAATAGTTAATAGTCTTGGGATGTTAGTTCCAGACATAAGGCCACTAGTGAGATTTGGTGTAACTGTAATTGCAGAAGATTCAAAAGGTCATAAAGAATCTGGTTCTGCCGGTGGCGGGGGTAGATTTGGTTATTTAGATTTTACAAAAGATAATTGGCACTTAGAGCAGGCAAGAGAAGCCGCTAGAGTTGCGATATTAAATCTTGAGTCAAAACCAGCTCCTGCGGGGATGATGCCTGTAGTTTTAGGGCCTGGTTGGCCTGGTGTATTGCTTCATGAAGCTGTTGGGCATGGTTTAGAGGGCGATTTTAATCGCAAAAAAAGTTCTGTTTTTCATGATAAATTGGGTCAAAAAGTAGCTTCAGAATTATGTACTGTTGTTGATAATGGAACATTAGATTTAAAAAGAGGCTCTCTGAATATAGACGATGAAGGTGTTCCAACACAAAATACTGTATTAATAGAAAATGGTATTTTAAAGGGTTACATGCAGGATAGGTTAAACGCAAAGCTTATGAATACTGAGTCAACAGGAAATGGACGTCGTGAATCATATGCTCATGTTCCTATGCCAAGAATGACAAACACATATATGTTGCCAGGCAAACATAAAAAAGATGAAATTATTAAATCAATATCAAAAGGGCTTTATGCTGTAAGTTTTAATGGTGGTCAAGTTGATATTACTTCAGGGCAATTTGTGTTTGTAGCAAGTGAGGCATACTATGTTGAAAATGGAGAGATAAAATATCCAGTTAAAGGAGCAACTTTAATTGGAAATGGCCCAGAAGTATTAAAAAAAGTTTCAATGGTTGGTGATGATTTAGAGTTAGATAAAGGTATAGGGACATGTGGTAAAGACGGGCAGTCAGTTCCTGTATGCGTTGGCCAGCCTACGATTAAAATAGATGAATTGACAGTTGGAGGAACTAAAAGTGAGTAATAATTTAATTTATAAAACTCAATATGAATTACAAAATGAGTTAGATAATTATAAGCAGTTAGTTTCTGATGTTTTGACAATAGCCAAAAAGAAAGGTGCTACAGATGTAGAGGTTGATGCATCATTAAGTGATGGAGTATCAATAGAAGTACGTAATGGTGACATTGATAAACTTGAATTTAATAGAGATAAAGGGGTAGGTATAACCGTTTATTTAGGAAAAGCCAGTGCATCGGTATCTTCATCTGATACAAGTTTAAAATCTTTAGAGTCAACAATTGATCATGCAATAGCATTAGCTAAAGTTATGGAAGAAGATGAGTACTCTGGTCTTGCTGAAAAAGAGCTATTAGCGTTTGATTATAAAACTTTTGATTTAGATTTATATCATCCTTGGGATGTTAGTATAGAAAATTTGATTGATCTTGCTAAAGACTGTGAAAAAAAAGCATTTGATCTTGATAAAAGAATTATCAATTCTGATGGAAGCTTTGTTAATACATATTCAGGGTTAAGTATTTATGGTAACTCAAATGGTTTTATTGGTTCTGATATAGCAAGTAGGCATACATATGGTATTTCTTTAATCGGCAAAGAAAATGATGATATGCAGACAGATTATTGGAATACTGTATCAAGGGTTCCTGAAAATTTACAATCAATTGATATAATATCTAAAAAAGCAGTAGAAAGAACAGTATCAAGATTAGGTGCAAAAAAAATATTAACACGTAGGACACCAGTAATATTTAACTTTAGTACTGCTAAAACCTTAATTGGAAGTTTTTTAGGAGCTATTAGTGGTGGTGCACTATATAGAGGGGCTTCTTTTTTATTAAACCAAAAAGGAAATCAGATATTTTCTGATAAGATTACTTTAGTTGAAAGGCCGCATTTAGCTCAGGGTTTAGGTAGTGCGTTATTTGATGGTGACGGGGTTAAAACTAAAGAAAGAATTTTAGTTGATAATGGAATTTTGAATGGTTATTTATTAAGTTGTTATAGTGCAAGACGTTTAGGATTACAGACAACAGGAAATTCTGGAGGAGTGCATAATTTACATATAGATTTACCTGATGATGCTAAAAGCTTTGATAATTTAGTTAAAGAGATGCACAACGGTATAATTATAACTGATTTAATGGGGCAGGGAATTAATACTATTACAGGAGATTATTCTCAAGGTGCATTTGGATATATGGTTGAAAATGGTGTAATTACTTATCCTATTCGTGAAATAACTGTTGCCAGTAATTTAAAAGATATGTACAAAAATATAATCTCTGTTGGTTCTGATATTGATACAAGAGGTAATGTTCAAATCGGAAGTCTTTTGATAGATAATATGATGGTTGCAAGTACCTAAACGAGTAATTAAATGGATTTTTTCAAAAAATATTATAATCTAATTTTATTTTTCTTAGATATAGGCTTTGCTATATTATTTTCAAGCTTAGTTTTATTAATACCTAAGCATAATGTAGCAACTGAGTCTTTGCAATTTTGGGTTATATCTATGATCCTTTTTTGGCAAGTGACAAGAGAGCCTGAAAAAATATTCATTCAAGGTTATAGGCATATAATTAGACTGTTATTTTTTTCTATTGCGGCAACAGTTACTTGTATTTTTATATTTAGACTAAATTATTCTCTAAGAGTTTTATTTGCAGTGTCTTGCTTTTGGACTATTTTTGTAGCCCTTGCTCGTTATGTAATAATGAGAATTCTCCCAGATAGAATTATTGCTGGGGATAAAGAAATTATTGAAAAACTAAAAAATACTGATACTAAATTTCAAAAAAATTTTTCAGTTCTAGAGCTTAAAGATTTATCTACTATAGATTATAGTCATTTTGATTATGTCGTGTTTGATCCAAAAAAAGATTATAATGAAAAATGGCGTAGCTTTTTTGTTCATGCAAAAGTTGCGGGAATTCCCGTTTATTCGATTTATGAAATAGAAGAAGTTCTTCAAGGAAAGGTCAGTGTTGAGTTATTAAAGCATAACTGGATTGCAAATAATTTTGTTTTAAATAAATTATATTTAAATATTAAAAGATTTTTAGATATAGTTTTTTGTGTAATTACAATGCCAATTACTATTCCATTAAGTTTAGTTATTGCTATTCTAATTAGAGTTAATATGGGAAAGCAAGTTATTTTTTCTCAATATCGAGTAGGATTTGGTGGAGATTTATTTAAAATTTATAAATTTAGAACTATGGTTTTAGAGCAAGAGATAAAGACTGAGACTTTAGGTGAAGATGATCCAAGAATTACAAAATTAGGTAAATTTTTAAGAAAAACAAGATTAGATGAGATTCCTCAGTTATACAATATTTTGATTGGAAATATGAGTTTAATAGGTCCAAGACCAGAATGGGAAGAGACGGCAAAAAAATTTAGTGAAGAAATACCTCTTTATTATTTAAGAAATATGTTAAGACCTGGGGTCACAGGATGGGCTCAAGTTCACCAAGGACATACAACTGGTGTTGAAGGAAATTATGAAAAACTTCGTTATGATATTTATTATATAAAAAATTGTTCTATATGGATTGATCTTAAAATTTTATTTAGGACAATTTATATAGTTATTACGGGTCATGGAGCTGTGTAGATTTAGAAACATCAGTCATTTCCTCAGGAAGTAAATTTATTACTTCTTGCGCTTCTTTTGTGTTATTAAAATTTTTAGAAAAAATTATAGCTTTTTGTTTAGATTTTTCAGATAAGTTCATCAATTGATCATTACTTAATCTACTTGAGATTAAATATAAAAGATATAATGATTTATTATCTATGGCTAAATTAAAGCAATTTTGCAAAATATTTATTTTTAATTTTTGAATTAAAGATATAGAACATTTATTAAAAGCAAATGTTAAATCATTTAATGAGTTAAATGTTAAGGAGATAGAAATAAATTCTTTCCAAAAATTTCGAAAATAACGTGAGTTATTCAGCATTTTTCTATTAATATAAATTGTTTTATATTAATTTTAGTATATTTTACTAACTATTGCGTAGCAATATTTTAGAGGACATTATTTAACTTACTGACAAGGAAAATATTTATTAAAAAACTTAACTTTGGGTTTATTTTCTAGATTGAAAGTTATCCCATACTGTTCAAATATAGGAGTTCCCAATATAAAAAAATCTGGCTCCCCTTGTTTTAAGAATTTTTTGTGCTTTACATTGCTTTTATAGTTATTATGATGAGCAAAACTTAAACGTCTAAATCCTTTGCCACATCCTCCCTCAGTAATATATTTATTGGGAGTTAAAGTAATAGTTATATTATTATGTTTATTGTAATAGTCAGGAAAAGATAGTTTAATATCAGGGAACTCATCGTTTATTATAAAATTACTTTTTACGCAATAATTATTGTGCCAAAATTCATGGGTAAGTCTATCACTTTGGTTGTTTTCTTTATAATAATCTCTGATATATTTTATCATAAAGTCATAAATATTATTTGGTAGAACTATTAAACCTCCAGTTCCACTATCTAAAATAGCTTTTGCATAATTGTTTGGATAATATTTCACAAGAGGGTTGCCATTATGATCTTCTATTCCAGATAAATTAATAGTATAAAATGTATCAAGGCTTAAACTAGTCCTTTTTACATTCGTTAATGGTTTTTTATGCTCATTTTGTGGTTGGTATGAGCCAATTATTAATTGATTATTTTTGTTGCCACACAATAAAAAAGTAAATTGTTCTTTTAAGTGAAGAATATTCAAAATATTTTTTAAATAAGAGATACCTTCTAATTCCTTTGAAACGGGGGAAATTCCAAGAATATTACTAGTATTAATTCCATTAGTAATTATGTGTGAGTCAAATTGAATTGGGGTATCATATTTATGAAAGTTTATTTTTAATTTCTTTTGTATAATTTTATCATCTTCGCTGCCATAATCCATCACTGTTTGTTTTAAATCAAGGGATATGTCAAGGTCATTTGGAATAGTTGACTTAGTAATATAAGGTTTACATTTCGGGCAAACTGCAGAATTACCTAAAATTATAAGTAATGGACTTCCTGTATCAACAATAACATCAATTAAGTCATTATTTTCATCTACTTGGATGTTAGCCGTATATACGCCAAATTTTTTATGATATTTTAAAGGGATAGATAGATTTTTATAATAAGGTAAATTTTTGAATGCTTTGGGGTATTTCGGTGATGAACTAGTAGACGTCGTATCAGCATAAACGTAACTTACTGAATTTAAATAAAAAACAGAAAAGAACAGTATGAATTTAAACTTACTATATAATTTCACTTGCTCACCTAGCATAATATTTTTTGTTATATATTACTTAGATGAGCTAAAGGTAAATAAGTTTAGATTATTTACTTTTCTCAAGCATATAATCAACAGCCATTTTTATTTCATCATCAGAGCATGAGACACAGCCTCCTTTTGCAGGCATGGCTTTATAGCCTTCAATCGCATGCTTATAAACTGTTTCTATAGATTGGCTTTTTATTCTAGTTTCCCAAACTGCTTTATCACCTAGTTTTGGTGCTCCAGAAGCTCCTGTGTCATGGCATGCAAAACACATAGATTTATATCTTTTAACACCTGCGTCTTTGCTTAATTTTTTTTCAATTTTAGAATCAACTGAACTACCGCCAGTTAAATAAACATTTCCAACAGGGGCAAGTCTTTCTGCAATTGCATCCTCACGGCTTAAGTAAGCATAAGAGCTTGACATTAAAGTAATTAAAATAGATAAAACAAAACAAAGTTTTTTATACATAATTTATGAACCTTATTCATAATGGCTACAAAATACTGCGCTCATTATAACAAAATGTATAGCCTAACCAAAATAAAAATTTGTAAAAACTACTTATTAGTTAATATTTAAAACAAATATGAACTAAATTTAATAAGTAAGGTCATAAAAATGTGATTTAAAATTATATAGACACAAAATATTTTTATATTGGGGATAGGCTATGAAATTTAATTATGATGAACATGGGTTAATAAAATCAATAACTATTGATAAAGATGGACATAATTTGGCTAACTCATCATTCTTAAATAAAGGGGTTGGATTTACAGAAGAAGAAAGAGAGAAGTTCAATTTAGTAGGGATTGTTCCTGATAGTATCGAAACTTTAGAGCAGCAAGCTCATAGAGCATATTTACAAATTAGTAGTAAAAATACACCGTTGGGTAAGAATATTTACTTAAACTCACTTTATGATAGAAATGAAACTCTTTGTTATTATTTATTGCAAAATAACATAAAAGAATTGTTACCCATAGCTTACACCCCTACTATAGGTGAAGCTGTTGAAAATTATAGTTTACAGGCTCGTAAACCTAAAGGTTTATTTATTTCTTATGAAAATAAAGACAGAATAGAAGAAATTTTAGACAGAAGAATTAACCAAGATATTAAACTTATTGTTGTTACAGATGGGGAAGGTGTATTAGGTATTGGCGATTGGGGTATTGGTGGTATAGATATTTCCATTGGAAAGTTAGTTGTTTATACATTATGCGGAGGTATTAATCCTGCAAATGTTTTACCTTTACAGCTTGATGTAGGTACTAATAATTCGAAACTTTTAAATGATCCTATGTATCTAGGCTGGAAGCATCCAAGAATTTCCGGTAAAGACTATGATGACTTTATAGAAAAATTTGTTGCAGCTGTTAAGAAAAAATTTCCTGGAGTTTTACTACATTGGGAAGATTTTGGCCGTGACAATGCTCGTAAAAATTTAGAAAAATATCGAGATAGTATTTGTACTTTTAATGATGATATGCAAGGTACTTCTATTATGACTTTGTCTAATATTTTAAGTGCAACTAAGAGCATAAAATCTAATTTAAAAGCTCAAAAAGTGGTTATGCTTGGCGCGGGAACAGCTGGTGTTGGCTGTATTGACAGGGTCTGTGATGCTATGGCAAGAGAAGGTGTTAGTATTGAAGATGCGCGTAAAAATTGTTGGCTTATTGATCGGCAAGGTCTTTTGATGAGCGATGATAAATCTTTAGTTGATTTTCAAAAGCCATACGGAAGAGATAGAAGTGAAATAGAGAATTGGGATGTTGAAAATCCTGATAATATTACTTTAGAAGAAGTTGTAAGAAATGTTAATCCAACTATATTAATAGGCTGTTCAACAGTAAGAGGAGCTTTTACTAAGGATATAGTAAAGCATATGGCAGAATGTAATGATAGACCTATTATAATGCCACTATCAAACCCAACCTCATTATCAGAAGCCACTGCTGAAGATTTGATTAATTGGACTGATGGTCGAGCAATAGTTGCAACAGGAAGTCCATTTGAGCCGGTGCATTATAAAAATAATACTTATCAAATAGCTCAAGGTAATAATGCTTTTATATACCCAGGCTTAGGATTAGGTTCTTTGGCTTGTAAAGCAACATTAATCACGGATAATATGTTATTTGCAGCAGCAGAGGCTTTAAGTAATTTGTCTCCTATGCTTAAAGATCCTAATGCATGTCTAATGCCTGATTTAACTGATATCAAAGAATGTAATAGAGTTGTTGCAAAAGCTGTAATTAAGCAGGCTATTGAAGATAAGGTTACAGATGTTCAAGCTTCTAGCGATGAAGAGTTAGAAGTTTTAATAAACTATGCTTCTTGGGAGCCTAAGTATTATAAATATGAGAAAAAGTAATAAAATTATTACTTTTTAAACACAATACTAACCCAGTCATTTAGAGCTGATTTATTAATGAAAGATGTGCCTTTTTTGGTGTATTCTTTTATTACTTCATCAGTTTGTTTTTGTAAAATTCCAGATAGAATTATATATCCATTTTTTGCAACATGGTTGATTATAATATCCGATAATTCTATTAAAGTATTTGCTAATATATTTGCTACTAGAATAGGAAATCTTTTATTTGAAATTATAGTATTATCTTTAATTGCATTAATTTGCTCAGCGCATTTATTATTTTTAGCATTTTCATCAGTTGCAATAATAGCCTGAGGATCATGATCAATAGCAGTAATATTTTTTACGCCTAATTTGGCAGCAGCAATACTCAGTATTCCCGAACCACAGCCAAAATCTAATAATTCTATATTGGGATTTTCTTTTACTATTTCAGGTATATTATCTGCAAGCCAATTAAGACATAAAGTAGTTGTTTCATGCTGACCTGTACCAAATGCTAATCCAGGGCTTAAATTAAAATAGCATGTATTCTCATCTGAATCTTCATTATTTGGGAAAAGTACTAAATTTTTATTTTTACCATAATATAAAGGCTCACTAGAAGTTGCTTGTTGGTAATATTCAGCTTTATTTTCCGTAATATTACTTTCTAAATAGGTTATATCATTTTTAAATGTAATATTATTATTAACTTGCTCAACAATTAAATTTAAATCTATATTTTCATTAAAGATAATACTGACATTAGTTTTTTCCCAAAGAGGCATTGTGTTTATATTTGGTTCAAATATATCAGTATGCTCCTCATCAATTGCATCTGTATAGCATATGCTAATAATATCTTCTTCTTGAATTAATTCTTGGATAAATTCAATGATATTATCAACAGCGTCTTTGTTGCAGGTAAAATTAAGAGTGGGCCAAGTTATATTATCTCTATTATCTTGTTCAGGCATTTATTACTACTTATTATCAGATTGTTTAGCTAAATATTTTTCTAAATAATGGATATTTAAACCGCCAGTTTTAAAATCAGCATTATTAAGAATATCTTGATGTAAACTAATATTGGTATTGATTCCATCAATTATCAGTTCTTTTAAAGCATTTTGCATTTTAGCAATAGCCGTATTTCTATCAGGTCCGTAAGATATAATTTTAGCTATTAGAGAATCATAATATGGAGGAACGTCATAGCCACTATATAAATGAGAATCTACTCTAATCCCAGGACCACCAGGAGCATGAAAGATTTTTACTTTTCCCGGGCTAGGGATAAAAGTTCTAGCATCTTCAGCGTTTATTCTGCATTCAATAGCATGTCCATTAAGTTTTACATCATCTTGCCTAATAGATAACTCTTCTCCTGCAGCTATTCTTATTTGTTCTTTTACAATATCAACACCAGTAACCGCTTCAGTAACAGGGTGCTCTACTTGCAATCTAGTGTTCATCTCAATAAAGTAAAATTCACCGTCTTGATATAAAAACTCAAATGTACCTGCACCTCGATAATCAATTGCTAAACAGGCATCAGCACAGATTTGTCCAATTCTATTTCGTTGTTCTTCAGTAATAAAAGGAGCAGTAGTTTCTTCAATAACCTTTTGGTGTTTACGTTGCATTGAACAATCTCTTTCACCAAGATGGACTACATTACCATAATTATCAGCAAGAACTTGAATTTCTATATGTCTTGGATTATCTAAATATTTTTCCATATAGACTATATCGCAATTAAATGCAGATTTTGCCTCTGATCTAGTAAGATTAATTGCATGGGGAAGGGCTGCTTCGCTGTGTACAACGCGCATACCTTTTCCACCACCTCCACCAGATGCTTTAATCAAAACAGGGTAGCCAATTTCTCTAG